>ENA-ORDP01000204-ORDP01000204.1-marine-sediment-metagenome-genome-assembly--contig:-NODE-204-length-39974-cov-3.918335_pt1 | contig 39974 bp, 37 predicted proteins | sample MGYA00248627_ERZ508539 | MGnify/ENA primary metagenome ERZ508539 (study PRJEB26208, sample SAMN05571518) | marine sediment metagenome | biome: deep sea; feature: Hydrothermal vent; material... | reverse complement strand
AGCATGGCGCCTTTTACAGCCGGTTGTAGCAGAAATGGATTTTTAGAGGTTCCCTTATGTTACAATGACCGGGATGTCTTTGGCGATTGTGAAATAAGAGATTTTCATCATGAAATCCCAGTCCGGCTCTACAGGCATATCCCGTCACATTCCGCTAAAGCAACGCCTGGCGTTGGAGCAGAAGATAAAGCTCAAGCGCCTTGTCAAAGAATTTCCTTATGTTTCTTTTTATCTCGATGACGATGATTTAAAAAGCAATATGGACAGCCTGCTCAAAGGGGTGGGTTTTGTCAGCGAACATATAGACGTTAAGAAAAAAAAAGAGATCGTTAAGCGTTCGCTGTACGCTCTGGAAAAGAGCCACCTGATCCTGGTCAATTACAGGCGGAAACTGGACGGCTCTAACATTTTAAGCTTTTTAAATGAGCTAAGAAGGCACAATCCCCATAAATCGTTTAAAAATATAGTTCCTGTTTTTGTAGCCAACGTGGTTTCCAATAAGGACAATGTTATTTTCAGGGCGTTAAGTAAATTTGATATTCGTTTCGCCATTTTTTTAAATCCCGAAAGCTCCTGCGCCGCCAAGCTTGAAAAGCTTTTCAACGAGTTGCAGACCTTTCAGAAACTGATTTTTGATGATATAAAGTTTGAGAGGGCCGAAAAGCCGAATGTGAGCCGGGCGAACGAGAAAAAATCGAAAATCATTGAAAAATATAAAAGCCTGCTAAAAGAAGCCGAAGGGCAAATAGATTTTCATCCCGAAAAAGCTATCGAGCTTTTTACCGAGGCGATAGAGCTGAAACCGGAATTCGACACCCTTGTGCAAAGGGGCGACGCCTATTATATGATTAGCGAATTTATTCCAGCCATTCACGATTACAGGGAAGCTAACAAGCTGTCGAAGGGCAGGTCTGACCCTTTCGCCAAAATAAGCGCCTGCTGTTTTAACCTTGTCCGCCAGTCAGCGAACAAGGGCGATAAGGATAAGGCGGGTGAATGGTTTGAAAGAGGGGTGAAAGCTTTTCATAAAGCAGAGGAGATAATCGAGAAGATTGAAAAAGACAAAGAGCTTTTTGTGGAGGGCGCGCCGGAGTGTACGCATAAATTTTTAATACTGGCCCTGTCAGAAGCGGATTTCAGAGACTACGGGATGGAAGACGAAGAGCGCAAGATCAACTCGTTGCTTTCGGAGACTCTCCAAAAAACAAAACATATAGATTTTTTAAACGCCGATCTCGATTTGGACGCCAGAATAGATTACGCTATCTTGCTCACCAGGCAAAAACATTACGAGGCGGCCGAGAAAATTTTTCGTAGCCTGATACAACAGGATGTAGACAACGCCGGGCCGGCGTTTAATAACTTCGCCGTGGAGCTTAGAAAAAACAGGGAATATAAAAAAGCCTTCGAGATTTATACAGAGCTTTTAAAATACAACGTTCCCGAAAAAGATATAGTTATCCAGAACATGATGATGGCCGGACGTAAGTACGCTCAAATAACAATGGCGCAAAACAAGGCCGAAAAGGCGATCGAGATATATGAGGAAACGATTAAACACGCCAAAGACGCCGAGAATATGGAGTGGGCGCTTTGTGATATGGCGTCGGCCTATCTTGAAATCCAGGATACGGAGCGGGCTCTGATGTTTTTCAACATGGCGATAAAAAAGAACAAAAACCTGGTAGAGTCGGAGCAGTTCAAATCGTACAAACCTCTTCACGGATTCGCGAACGCAAGATAGCGTCAGCCCGTTTTCCTTCCGGCAATCGGCTTTGCCTCATTGAGTATCATTTTAAGGCAGTTGGCCAGCATGCTCTGTCTCATAACTTACCGTAGGATTCCGGCCCACCCTGCCGTATGGAGGCTTTCAGATTTACAAAAATTTAATATATTGATTTACCACTATATTTACGTTACTATTCATATAATTTGCTCTAATTACCCATATTTAATAAGAATTACTTATGAAGCCTGAAGTTGGCTCGGCAGAGATATCTCGCCAGGCTTCCCCCACACAACCCCTGGTAATGCAACAGAAAGTCAAACTCAAGCGCCTTGTAGAGGAATTTCCATATTTTTCATTTTACCTTGACGATCTCGACCTCAAGGAAAACGCTGTAGGCCTGTTCGAGAAGATAGGGTTTATCGTCGATCATATCGACGTGAAAGACAGGGGCGACATTATAAAGCTATCTATCCAGGCGCTTGAGAAGGGCCATCTGATAGCGCTTCACTATCGAAAGAAGCAGGATGGCTCCAACATATTGAGCTTATTTACAGAGCTTAAACGTTTAAAGCCTCACAAATCGTTTAAAAATATCATTCCCGTTTTTGTGGCCAACGTTGTTTCAGGCACGGATAATATTATTTTCAAGGCGTTAAGTAAATTCGATATACGTTTCTCTATTTTTCTGAATCCCGACAACTCCGGAGCCGCCAAGCTGGAAAATTTTCTAAGCGAGTTGCAGGCGTTTCAAAAACTGATTTTTACTGATATCAGGCTCAAAAGCTCCAGGAAGCCGGATATCAGCCGGGCGGATATAAAAAGCGTCGAAGTCGCCGAAAGGTATAAAAGCCTTGTAAAAAAAGGCGACGAGTTAATGAAGACCAACCCTGAAAAAGCTATCGAGCTTTTTTCAGAAGCCATTGATTTAAAGCCGGATTTTTACGTTTACGAAAAAAGGGGCGACGCTTATTACCTGATCGGCGAGTTTACGATGGCTATAAACGATTACATTGAAGCCAACAAGCTATCCCAGGGCATGTCCGATCCGTTCGCGAAGTTAAGCGCCTGTTGCTTTAATCTTGTCCGCGAGGAAGCAAAGAAGGGTAACAAGGATATAGCCAGAAAATGGTTCGACAGGGGCGTGAAATCTTTTCATAAAGCAGAAAAAATAATCGAGAAGATTGAAAAAGATAAGGAGCTTTTAGAGGAGGGGTATTCCGCAGGCGCGTATAAAAATATAATGGAGGCCCTCGCCGAAGCCGACCTGAGGGAAATCGGGATGGAAGAAGAGGAGCGGGAGATCGACTTATTATCGAGAAAAGTTTTTGAGAAAATAAAGCATATAGATTTTTCCAATGAGGATATCGATGTCGATACCCGCATGAATTATGCGATCACGCTTACCCGCCAAAAGCATTATGTGATCGCGGAGAAAATATTCCGCTCGCTCATCCGCCAGGATGTGGATAACGCCGGGCCGGCGTTAAATAACTTTGCTGTGGAGCTTAGAAAAAATAAGGAATACGAAAAGGCTTTCAATATTTACAGGGAGCTTTTCAAATATAAAATCACCAACAAGGATATCGTTATCCAGGAGATGATGATAGCCGGGCGCAAGTACGCTCTAACGGCGCGGGCCGATGGCAAGTCCGAAAAAGCGGTCAAGCTTTACGAGGAAATAACCAGATACGCCAAAGACGCCAAGAATATGGAGCGGGTTTTTTGCGATATGGCGGCGGCCTATCTTGAAATCCGGGATACGGAGCAGGCGCTGATGTTTTTCGATATGGCGATAAAAAAAAGCAAAAGCCTGGCAGAGCCGGTTATGCTCTAGGCCTGTTCGCGTCGAACACCCGATATACTCAAAGCGGCCGAAAATTAATTACAGCCACCTACATCCCGAATTTCGCGCGCGCCTTTTTCAGGATTTCCGGCGTTATCTCTGTGGCTTTCTGATCTCTTGCGAATTGCTCTACCATCTGTTTGGCCATGTCGCGGACGAAATCAGGAACTTTTTGAAAATCGGCCAGAGCCTCGTCCGACCATATAATTTTCCCCTCCATAGCTTTCGCCCTCGATCAGCCGCCTACGCAGGTCATCACACGACGCAGGTTACCACCCTGTTTTATGGCCATGTCGCGTACTTTGTTTTTATGTTTAAGGGAGGCTTTAATAGCCGTCTTAATCTCATCGCCGGATGCGTCCCGCGCCAGCATAGATTTGAGATCGAGATGATTATCGCCAAACAGACAGGTTAAAAGCTCTCCGGTGGAAGTGAGCCTGAGCCTGTTGCACTCGGCGCAGAAATGATGGCTGACGGCGGATATAAAGCCTACCTCGCCAACGGCTCCTTTAAACCTGTAAATTTCGGCTGGCCCCCCCCACTGGGACTTCTCGCACGGAGCAAGTTCTCCCATTCGCTCCACCCGTTTTTTCACATCGCTCATCAGCGCAAGGCGGCTTTCGTCCCAGACTTCCGGTGTGGCGGGCATAAACTCGATAAACCTTATCTGGACGGCCCTGTCTCGCGACATATCGGCGAAAGCCTCCACCTCGTCATCGTTAACTCCCTTAATCACCACCATGTTTATCTTCACCGACTTGACGCCAGCTTCTATAATCTTGTCTATTCCCTCAAGCGTGGCAGAGAGTCCGTCGTAGCCGGTTATAGACTGGAACCTCTCTTTTTGAAGAGAGTCGAGGCTGATGTTCACTCTTTTTACACCCGCCTCTTTCAGATTTCCCGCCATCCGGTTTAGAAGTTGTCCATTGGTTGTAAGCGCGATCTGCTCTATCCCCGGAATCTTGTTTATCTGCCGGATGAACCCGACTATCCCTTTACGAACCAGAGGCTCCCCGCCGGTCAGGCGCACCTTTCGCACCCCCACTTCGCCGAATATCGTGATGAGCCTTATCAGGTCTTTATAGCGTAGCATGTCGCAACGAGGCGACAGCTCCATGCCTCCCGGAGGCATGCAGTAAACGCATTTCAAGTTACACCGATCCGTAACAGAGACACGAAGATACTCGATCCTCCTGCCGTGTCCATCCTTTAATTGCTCGGCCACTTACAACCCACTATTAAAATCAACCAAGTGTATTTTATACCTTTTGAAGAAAAGTGACCAGAAAGAGCCTTTTCCAACATGAAGTGAGTCTGAAGATCGTGAGAGTTATGCGCCCGCGCGTGACCATGCAAGTGTGACGCTTACGTCACTGGAAGGCCCGTGACTGGCGCCTTTTAAGCCGATTGTAGCAGAAATGGATTATTAGAGGTCCCCTTTAACCAGAAGATGATTTTTCCCACTCCTTAAACAACGCTGAAAACCTGTCGAGCGAAATCTCCTGCGGCCTTTCAGACTCTTCCACCCCGGCTGACAGGAGAGACTGCTCGAATGATCCCTGATCGGGCCAAAGATCGCGGAGGTTATTTTTTATAGTCTTTCTACGATGCGCGAAACAAGTCATCACGAATTTGAAAAAAGCCTCTTTATCCGAAATATTTACCGGCGGCTCTTTTTCTAAAGGTTTTAAACTGATAACCGCCGACTCAACTTTCGGACGGGGGCTAAACGCTGTGGGCGGCGCGGTGAACAGCCTTTCTGTCTTGCAATGGTACGAGGTATATACCGACAACGATCCATAGGCGGAGTCTCCTGCTTTAGCGGTCAGTCTTGCCGCCACTTCGCTCTGAACCATCAACGTCATAGATTTTATTTTGTCCATATGATCGAAAAACATCTTGATAAGCGCCACGCAGACAGAATAGGGAAGGTTGCTGACTATATCGAAAGGCGCCTCGATAGAATCGAAATCAAACTTTAGCGCGTTGCCCCATTCGATTTCGCACACACCCGGTTTGTCCAGTTTTTCTTTAAGCTCTGAATGTAAAGCTCTGTCCAGCTCCACCGCCCGGACAAACGCGCCCTTGCCGATAAGCCTGCGCGTTAAAACTCCCCTGCCCGGCCCCACTTCCAAAACCCGGCCCCCCTCTTTAACGCCAGACTCCTCCACGATCCGGTCGGCGATCCCCTCGTCCACCAGAAAGTGCTGGCCCAGTTTTCTGCGTTTGCGCCTGCCAACCGCCATCGTCAGACCCGGAACTTACCGTTTAAAATCTGGTCACAGGTTTTGATCGCGTGGATCATCGAGGTGGCGTCCGCCCTTCTCTTTCCGGCGATATCGAACGCCGTCCCATGATCCACCGAGACCCGGACAAACGGCAGGCCGAGCGTTATGTTCACCGTCTTGGCGAACGACAACGCTTTTACCGGAACCAGCCCCTGGTCGTGATACATCGCCACAGCCACGTCGTACCCTGAAATAGCGCGCTGTGTGAACATTGTGTCGGCGGGATACGGCCCGGACACATCCACGCCCGCGCCACGGACAGCTTTAATGGCCGGGGCGATTATGTTTTTTTCCTCATCGCCGAACAACCCTCCGTCGGAGGCGTGGGGGTTTAGCCCGCAGACGGCGAGCCTCGGTTTTTTCACACCGAATTTTATCAGAGAGCGATGGATCAGTTTAAACAACCCGGTCAGTTTTTTCCTGCTCAGCCGTCCCGGAACATCACGGATCGCCACATGGGTAGTCGCCACGACCACGCTAAGTTTTTTCGAGCTTAACATCATGGCGACCTCGACGCCGCCCAGCGCTTCTGACAGAAATTCCGTATGCCCCGCGATGCGGTATCCGGCCAGGTTCACCGCCTCTTTATTGATGGGCGCCGTCACCAGCGCCCCGAACCGCCCTTCGCAGACAGCCTCCACCGCCCTCGCAACGCCCGTCATGGCCGCCTTGCCGGAAAGCCGGTCTATCTTGCCAAAATTTTTCTGTGAGAATTTCATATCGACAACATCGTCCACCCGCAATCCGTCAAACATTTTGCCGATCTTCTTTGAGGCGTCCACAATGTCCACCCCCGTTTTGAGCCTGCGCTCAAGCGCGAGAAAGTAGGAGAGCGATCCGAAGACGGTAAGTTTTCCTCGAAGTCTCTTCGATAACCGGGGAAACGATTTTAATATAACTTCCGGCCCCACGCCCGCAGGATCGCCCCACGAAACGGCTATTAGGGCGCCTTGACCGGAGGCGTGATATTTTATTGGTTTTGTCATAATCCGCAGTCCGCGCAATGAAATTAAAACGATCCTATACTTTGTTTTTGATTGACTATATACTATCCCATCACGCTAAAAGGCTAGAGGTTTTAAAGCCCCGTTCAGTGGAAGGCGAAACTTTGAATATTATGGCTTTGTTGTTTTGAGAAATCCATCGCAGGCCCCGAAAAGCTCCATGCGCAAAATCAATTACAGCGAAATCTTCGCCCCGTACCGTGAGGATATGGAGCGGGTGGAAAAAGCCATCCGGGAGAATTTCAGATCGGACGTGGCCTTAATCCCCGATATAAGCTCATACCTTATCGGCGGCGGCGGAAAACGAATCCGCCCTCTTCTCGTGATAGTCGCCGCCAGGCTTTGCGGATATACCGGCGGCAGTAGAGTCATCGACTATTCGGTGGTGGTCGAGTATATACACGCGGCCACCCTGCTCCACGACGACGTGGTGGATGAAGCTGATCTTCGAAGAGGATCGCTCTCGTCGAACATCAAATACGGCAACCAGGCTTCGGTGCTGGTGGGTGATTTCCTTTTCGCGAAATCTTTCGGGCTTATGAGCGGCGGTAACGACATGCGGGTGGTAAAATCTGTCTCCACAGCCACCACGCGCCTGGCCGAAGGGGAGGTCTTGCAACTTTCCAACACCTGCGATATCGAGACAACCGAAGAGTTATACATGGATACGATTCTCCGCAAAACCGCCGCTCTAATGATGTCGTGTCTTGAGATAGGCGCGATTATCGGCGGCGCCTCGGAGGAAAAGACTAAAGCCCTTTGCGCATATGGAAAAAATATCGGGCTTGCGTTCCAGCTCATGGACGACGCTCTCGATTACACCGCCGACCAGGAGCAGTGGGGAAAACCGGTGGGCGCTGATCTGGCCGAAGGCAAAATAACCTTGCCCCTCATCAGGACATACAGCGTCTCTGGTAATAAAGAGCGCGAATTAATACGAAAAGCGCTGGAGGACGATGATAACAGCAAAGAAAATTTCAAAATAGTTCTGGACATTATCGAGCGGCGCGACGCCATCACATACACCACCGACCGGGCCAGGAGCCTCGCCGAAGAAGCGAAACTCAAACTCTCTCATTTTTCGCCCTCCCCCCACCTCGAAGCGCTACATGACCTTGCATCCTATATAGTTGAACGTAAAGACTGAACCTTGGTTTTCTCTTAACTATTTGTTATGGCTTAGAAAATTCTTGACACTCCCTCACTTCAATTGCTAGAGTCACGCCTTTAACGGGGCTTTTTATGCCGCCGGACGACGACTTTAAAAACAGGGCCAGCGCCTATAAAAAGCTGTATGTTCTATGGTCCGTGGGCATCCAGATCGTAGTATCGGTGCTCATCGGATTCGGGATGGGGCTGGCGCTCGACAGATGGTTGGATACGGCGCCCTGGTTTATGCTTTTGTTCATTATTTTCGGGGTAGCCGCAGGGTTCCTGAATGTTTATAACACTCTTGTAAAAGATGAGCTGGGAAAATAGGAAAAATATGAAGGATCTGCGCAGGTTTACTATCCTGATCTATTTCCTGGCGATTGGTTTGTCTGTCCCGCTCCAGAATTTCAACATTACTTTTTCCGTCGCGCTGGGCGGCGCCATAAGCATCGCCAACCTGTCTATCCTCGGTAACATGCTGTCAAAGCTTCTTAATCCGGTGACAAGCTCAAGGCTGGCGGGCGCGGTGTCAACCGCCCTCTTCGCCGTCAGGTTCCTGGTTATCGCGTTTATCTTCTTTATCTTCGCCGATGCGGGATTGATAGATTTTATCGCCCTTCTGGCCGGGCTTTCGGTCACCGTCCTTTCTATCTTCATCTGGTCTTTGGCCGTTGCGCCCGGTTTAGAGCCTGCATTTGACGCAAATACATTAAATGAGAAAAGCAGAGTATGAAAGAGCCGATTAACTATATTGTGATTCCGGGGCTGGAGGAGTATCCGCATGTGACTTACACATGGGTCATAATGATAGGGTTTGTTATCCTGGCGCTTTCTCTTCGCGGCGGGTTTAAAATGATCCCTTCCGGCGTTCAGAACATTATCGAGATGATTATTTATGAACTGGCCCAGTTCGTCGATTCTATCATTGGAAAAGAAGGACGAAAGTTTTTTCCTCTTATCGGAGCTCTAGGATTTTTTATCCTGTGCGGAAACCTGATCGGCCTCGCTCCGGGATGCGTCTCGCCCACCTCGAATATCAATACAAACGTTGCGCTTGCCGCCATGGTGTTTTTGATATATCAGTCGGTCGGCGTATACAAACACGGCTTTGGATATGTGAGACATTTTCTGGGCCCGGTTTGGTGGATGACGCCTCTTATGCTCCCAATAGAGATTATCAGCCATCTTGCCAGGCCTCTCACCCTGGCCGTGCGGCTTTTCGGTAATATAAAAGGAGAGGATCTGGTCATCCTGGTTTTGGGATTTCTCGTCCCATTTATCCTGCCGATGCCGATGATCGCCTTCGCTGTTTTTACAAGCGTGCTACAAGCGCTGGTTTTTATCTTGCTGTCGATGGTTTATATATCCGGCGCGCTTGAAGAGGCGCATTAAGACCGGGGGAAATTATACAGGTTTGTTTGTTTTTGAAAAATTGATAAAAAGGAGATTTAAGTGAATAACAAATATCGGGTCGTAGCGTTGCTCGCCTTTCTGGCGGTTATGGTTTTCGCTCCCATGGCTTTCGCCTCCGCTGGCGCCGCCGACGGCTCTGAAGGCCGCTATGCCGGTTTTTTTAGCTACATCGCCCTCGGATGCGTTGTGGGCCTGGGGCTCGCCGCTGGCGGTTGTGGTATCGGTATGGGATCAGCCGTGTCTGGCGCCGTCAACGCCATGGCCAGAAACCCCGGTTTCTATGGCAGGATCTTCACTAACATGCTGATCGGCCTGGCGCTCATCGAGTCGCTGGTCATCTATACGCTGGTCGTTGTTTTGCTGTTGCTATTCGCAAACCCGCTGGTATAAGGCCGGGCGGTTTTTTGTTTTTTACGTTTGTCGAGGCCCTCTTTCCACTTCTTGACGGGAAGACCGGCGGAAAGATAGCCCGTGTTCAAAAAGGGGAATATCAATGAGCCTGGACGCGATTGGCATAGTTAGCGGCGACCTGCGAAAATCGATCAGTTTCTATGAAACGCTGGGGGTAAGTCTGGGGCAAGCCGGCGGCCCGGATCATTACGAGGGAGCAACGCCAAGTGGCGTCAGGCTTATGCTCGATTCTGTCGAGCTGGTGAAAAAGATCAATCCTGACTGGCAAATGCCAGATGGCAGTGGCGTCATCCTATGTTTCAAGCAGGAGTCGCCTGAAAAGGTGGATGAATTATTCCAGAAGATTGTAGACGCAGGCTTTGAGATAGTAAAAGACCCCTGGGACGCATTCTGGGGGCAAAGGTACGCTTCGGTGAAAGACCCTGACGGCAACCAGGTCGATCTGTTCGCGCCGCTCTAAGGTTTGTTTACTGCGCGAATAATCAGGCTGGCGTCAGGTTTCGGCTGTAACATCAGGGGGAGGGGGCGGAAAACTCCGACACAACTTCATTTTCTACAACATATTTTTTGATCAGTATTTTTTCATTCGGCCCTTCCACACACTCGTAGAACTCTTTCCACACCGATCTTGGCGCCGAATTAAACAGATTGTCGAGGTTGTCATGAGCGAACGCATAGCCGATCTGGCCTTCAATAATAGCCAAAATATCTGATTTCGCGTCTTCGAACTTTTCAGCCGCAGTCTCGATGTCAAGCTCAAGGCAATGAGCCATCCACTCTTTCTCCCCGGCGTCAAACTTGATCAGGATGTGAAACGCCATCACACCATTCGAGTGTTCACCACTACTTCCCATAGCCTTGTCTCCTTTACCATGTCGCCACCGCTATTATCGCCCTTTACTCCTCCTTTCACAATAGGGACGATGTTTGTGAGATATAACTCGCGGGTTAGGCCCGTAGTGACAATGAATATCGCGCCAGTAACCGGCCATATGCGCGGCGCGTCACGTCTGGTGAAATCAATGGATAGCGGACGTTTTCCCGCCCTTTCTGGATTTTGTCCCTTTCCCGGCGTCAGTGGATTCGATTGACAGGTGATATCCCAGAACGGGCAGGATTTTATTCACATTGAAAATCGCAGGGTTACCGCGTTTAGACAGTATCCTGTAAAGATGCTCCCGGTTTAGCCCGGATTTTTTAGCCATATCGGTCATGTTCACCCCTTGCGCTTCCATCACGCGCCGCAAGGCGATAAGAAAAACGCGCGGGTCTTCCTCGGCAAAGCGCCGCAAAAGCGCCACCGCCGGTGAACGAAAGGCGCGATCTATCCGCGCCTGTATTCAGGCCGTTTTCTGCAAATCTTCGCTCGCATGCATGCAACGCTGGCATGAATGGCTTGCGTCGCGGCCGCACAAAAGACATGTCGTAGAACCTCTGTAATACCGCATTATTCCTCCGCAATGCTTGCAGACCGTTTTGGGAGCCGATGGTTTTATCCTGGTTTCCATTGCCCTTTCCTTTCGCAAATTGCAGTCATAAGGTTTCGCTTCAACTTTGTGTGCAAATTTTAGACCGAGGAAAAAATAAAGAATCGGTTAAAATATCTGTTGATAAAACAATGAGTTATATTTTGAGACGTATGGCGTATATATAAAAAATCAGACAACATGCCTAAAAATGTAGGCGCCCGCAGAAATCGGCTCCCTGGAATGTTATTATAGGCGGGTATGAAAACAATTTCAGCGATAGACGAAAAATCCGATCTTCTTAAAATAATCACCTTTCCCGACCCGCTCCTGACCCGGAAATCGGAGCGGGTGGAAAACATCACACAGGAGATAGTGGATCTGTCCGGAAAAATGATTAAAGCAATGATCGCGGCGCCCGGCCAGGGCCTTGCCGCCGTCCAGGTGGGGGCGTTAAAGCGGATTATAGTCATGGACGATAAGAGTGGCGGGGAAGATGACGAAATCGAGCCTGTGACCATGATAAATCCGGAAATTATCGATAGCGAAGGAGTGGAGATCAATGAGGAGGGATGTCTGAGCATTCCCACGATTTACGCCGATTTGCCCAGGCCGTCGAGTGTAAGAGTTTCGTTTACATCACTTGACGGGCGTCATGAACAGATCGAGTTGAAAGGAGCCTCTGCCCGTTGCCTGGCCCATGAAGTCGATCATCTCGACGGCTCTCTTTTCTGGGACAGGTTAAGCAAGGGTAGGCGCCTGTGGCTTAAAATGAAATTCTTTAAAAGGTTCGGCCTGAAATGACGGGCGATCCGTTGAGCGTCGTGTTTATGGGAACTCCTGACTTCGCCATTCCCACCCTCCAGGCGTTAATAGACAATGACCGGTTTAATCTTAAGGCTGTGGTCACCCAGCCTGACAGGCCGAAAGGGCGCGGAAAGAAACTGGCCATACCGCCGGTAAAAAAACTGGCGCTTGATAACGAAATTGCTGTTTTCCAGCCGGAGAAAGTCAGAGAGCAGGAGACCGTTGACGCAATTAAAAGCTTAGAGCCAGATTACCTTGTGGTTGTGGCCTATGGCCAGATACTTCCTCTGCCGCTTCTTGCGATACCCAAGCTGGCGCCGGTGAACCTTCATGCCTCACTTCTGCCCAAATACAGAGGCGCCGCTCCGATACACAGGGCGTTTGTGGACGGTGAAACCATCACCGGCGTGTGCGCCATGATGATGGAAGAGGGGCTCGACACAGGCGATCTGCTTGCCTGCAAAAAAACGGAAATTACAAACGACGACACCGTAGGAAGATTGCATGACAGGCTGGCGGCGATAGGCGCGGCGCTGATGGTCGAGTCGCTTATCGATTATAGCGAAGGCTCCATAACTCCAAGAAAACAGGACGGCGCCCTCGCCACATACGCAAAGAAACTTGACAAATCGGAATTCAAAATTGATTGGGGGCAGACCTCCGATCAGGTAAGCAGGCGAATAAGAGGCTTATCCCCTTTTCCGGGAGCGGCCACGACGTTTAAAAACGAGACCGTGAAGCCTCTTTTCGCAAAAGCGCTTTCTGGAAATAGTGACGACGCGCCAGGTGTGATACAATCGATAACCAGAAAAGGCGTCGTAGTGTCGTGTGGGGAGGGATCTGTTTTGATAACGGAGATAAAACCAGAAGGAAAAAGGGCGATGGAGGCTCACGCTTTTACTCTTGGGCGTAGCGCGCAAGTTGGTGATACATTCGTATGAGCCACTTTTTTCAAACAGTTCGTTCATATTAGCTGAGACAATATGGCTTCAGAAGATACCGCCGCAGAGTCGAAAATCAAGTCGGCCCTGGTGGTGGGCGAGGCCGACTCGGATCTGGTTTCTTCTCTTCTTGAGCTTGCTATCTCCCTTTCGTCGGAGTTGGACATCTTCCGCCTCCTTGAAAAAATCGTAAGCGAATCGTTACGGCTGACAAATTCCGACGGTTGTAGCCTGTATCTTGTCGAAGGCGACGGCAAGCTCCATTTTTCCATCAGCAAGAACATGTCTCTTGGAATCAGCCTGACCAGGGAAGAAGGGGGCGCCGATCTGTTTCCTCCCGTGCCGATGGATCCATCATTCGTCTCGGCCTATGCGGCGATAAATAAAAGGCTGGTGAACGTGCCCGATGTTTACGAATCAACCGAATTCGATTTCACCGGCCCGAAAAAATATGACAAGATCAACAATTACCGCTCCATCTCCATGCTCGTCTCTCCTCTCACCAACCATGAAGGGAATGTGATAGGAGTCATGCAGATGTTAAACGCCAAAGATCCCGCTACCGGCGAAGTCATCCCTTTTAACTCTGGTTATGAGGTGGTGATAAAGTCACTTTCAAGCTTTGCGGCCATTGCCATAACCAATGCCCTGCTGGTGCAGGAGATACACACCCGCGCCGCAAAGCTCAAGGAGGCCAACCTCGACGCCATATACTCGCTGGCGATGGCGGCAGAGGCGAAAGACGACGATACCGGCGACCATGTGCGAAGAATCCAGCTATACTCGATAGCGCTGTCAAAGAAAATCGGCCTGTCCGACGAACAGGCGGACGAGATCGGCTATTCCGCGATCATGCATGACGTGGGCAAGATTTCAATCCCGGATCATATTCTCAAGAAACCGGGAAAGCTTACCGGCGAAGAGTATCAAATCATTAAACAGCACTCGCAAATGGGGTGGAAAATCTTGCCGGACAGCCTGTTTTTCTACGTTGCCAAAAGCATAGCGCGTGGCCACCACGAAAAATGGAACGGCAAAGGATACCCGGACGGGCTCAAAGAGGAGGATATAAAGCTGGAGGCCAGGATCGTCGCCGTTGCGGACGTGTTTGACGCGCTGGTCAACAAAAGAGCCTACAAAAGAGACTGGACCATAGAAGAGGCCATGGAGGAAATAAACAACTGCTCTGGATCACATTTCGATCCCAAGCTTGTTGACGCATGGAATGAGTTGTACGAGGAAGGGGAGCTAAAACGGATACACGACGTCTGGGGCAAATAACCTGGCGCGTTTGGAAAAATCATTGGCAAGCTTTCAGTGGGGGCCTGTATAGCCGTTGCTCGCACTCTCCATTGACCGCCATAAACGCTTCGTTTAACATGGTATCGTGAGGAAGTTAAGGCGAATCTATCCAGAACCAGTTTAAGGACTATACCGCAATGAGAAGCGACAGAATAAAAAAAGGAACGGAACGCGCCCCGAGCCGTTCGTTACTATACGCCACCGGCGTTACCGAATCGGCGATGAGAAATCCGTTCATCGCGGTAATCTCCAGTTTTACCGATATCATTCCTGGCCATATCGGGTTTCGCGATCTTGAAAGAGCCATAGAAAAAGGAATACATACCGGCGGCGGTCAGGCGTTCCTCTCTTCTGTTCCGGGCGTTTGCGACGGTATAGCCATGGGGCACAAAGGGATGCACTACTCCCTGCCGACCCGCGATCTTATCGCCGACATGATCGAGTGCGTGGTCGAGGCCCATGCGTTTGACGGGATGGTGATGCTTACAAACTGCGACAAGATAACCCCCGGCATGCTCATGGCGTCAGCGCGGCTCGATATTCCGACAGTCGTTGTCACGGCGGGGCCGATGATGGCCGGAGTCCACCGCCAACGCCGCCGCTCGCTGGTGCGGGACACTTTCGAGGCGGTCGGGCAGGTTCAGGCCGGTTTGATGAGTTGCGCCGAGATGACCGCTCTTGAAAAAGAGGCCTGTCCGGGGCCCGGCTCGTGCTCTGGCATGTACACGGCCAACACGATGGCCTGCGTCACCGAATCGATGGGCATGAGCATGGCCGGATGCGCCACATCTTTGGCCGTGAGCGGTAAAAGCAGAAGGATCGCGTTCGATTCTGGCGTTGCGGTTCTTGATCTTGTAAGAAAGAAAATCACCGCGAGAAGTATGATGAGCCTCAAAGCTTTCGAGAACGCCATCACCATTGATCTTGCCATGGGCGGCTCCACCAACACCGCTTTGCATATCCCGGCCATAGCGCATGAGGCTGGCGTAAAGCTTCCCCTGGAGGCGTTCGACAAGCTTGGGAGAAAGACTCCGCAGATTTGCAGTATCCGTCCCGGTGGCGAGGACTTTATCGAGGATATCGAATACGCAGGAGGGATTCCGGCGGTGATGAAAGAGCTTAAACAATTTATCCACGACGCGCCGACAGTGTCCGGCGTCTCCACCCACAAGATAATCGGCAAGGCGAGAAACCAGAACCGGGTGGTCATACGCTCAGCCGGAAAACCGTACAAACCGGAAGGAGCGCTATGTGTTCTTCGCGGGAACCTGGCGCCGGAAGGGGCTGTTGTAAAGCAGTCGGCCATCACGCCGGAGATGATGAAGTTTAAAGGGAAAGCTGTCTGTTTCAATTCGGAGGAGGCGGCTATGGCGAAAGTTATGGCAGGCAAGGTCAAAGCGGGGCAGGTTGTGATCGTCCGCTATGAAGGCCCCAAAGGTGGGCCGGGAATGCGTGAGATGCTGGCGCCCACTTCGGCCATCGCCGGGATGGGCCTGCAAAACTCGGTGGCGCTTATCACCGATGGCCGGTTCTCCGGCGGAACCCGCGGCCCTTGCATCGGCCATGTCTCCCCGGAGGCGATGGAAGGCGGGCCTATCGCTCTGGTGAAAAATGGGGATATAATAGAGATAGATATCCCGAAACGTAAAATAGACCTGCGCGTCTCGAAGGCGGAGCTTAAAAAACGGGCCGCAAAATGGAGAAAGCCGAAGGCGAAAATCAAAAAAGGATATCTTGTACGGTACGCGCAGACAGTCACCAGCGCGGCCCAGGGGGCGGTTCACAAAAACAAAATATGTGACTAAGATCAAATGAGCGGTTTCGATTACTCCACTCTTCCACGGTCGGTTGATATTCCCGATAAGCCGGTCACTTCCCTTCTTGACGACGCCGTCTCCAAATTTCCCGATAACGTCGCCATAGATTTTTTCGGGGCCAAAATCACTTACCGCGAGTTCGACCGGCAGACGCAAAAACTGATGAACGTCCTGCGGGGCCTCGGCGTGAAGAGGGGCGAGGCGGTGGCGGTCATGTCGGCCAACTGCCCCCAGGCGATGATCGCCTATCAAGCCATTCTACGTATAGGGGGGATAGTCGTTCTTACCAATCCCCTTTATGTTGAAAGAGAGATAGAGCATCAGTTCAAAGACGCCGGTGTGAAAATCGCCCTGGTGTTAAACCTGATGGCGGGGAAAGTCAAAAATGTCATGGACAAGACCTCGGTGGAGAAAGTCATCGTCATAAAACTGGAAGATTATATGCCGTGGCCCATCTCGTGGCTGTTCCCCATAAAGCTGATGGTTCAGAAACAAAAACCGGCGACGCTGGGGGGGGCGCAGTTTCTGAAATGGAGCGAGCTTATGGACTCCGCTTCGGATCAAGCGGAGCCTGCCGATGTGAAACCGGACGACATCGCCCTTTATCAATATACCGGCGGCACGACCGGCGTGGCCAAAGGCGTGGAGCTTACTCACAGGAATCTGATATCGAACGCCCTGCAGGGCAAGGCGTGGTTTGTCGGCGCTAAAGAGGGTGAGGAAGTGTTCATGCTCACCCTTCCTGTTTTTCACGCCTTCGGGATGACGGTCGGGATGAACCTGGGCATATCGCTTTGCGCCACGATTGTGGTTGAGCCGAAGTTCGACGCTCTCAGGATAATGAAACAGATCGAAAAGCATAAGGCCACCATGTTCCCCGGAGTGCCGGCGATGTATGTGGCGATCATCAACCATCCTAAAGCTACTAGTTGTGATATATCGTCGATCAAATATTGCATCTCCGGCGCGGCGCCGCTGGCGCTTGAGACCCGCGAGAAATTCGAGGCGATGACCGGCGGCAAGCTGGTGGAGGGATACGGCCTTACCGAGGCAAGCCCCATAACCCATTGCAACCCTCTGCCGGGCGGGGTGAAGACCGGCTCGATCGGAATGGCCCTGCCGTCCACGGAATACAAAATAATCGACGACGAAACCGGGAAGGAGGCGGCTTTGGGCGAAGTGGGCGAACTGCTGGTAAAGGGGCCGCAGGTGATGCGCGGATATAAAGGGGCGCCGGACGAGACGGCCAAAGCCATAAAAGACGGCTGGCTCTACACCGGCGATATGGCGTCGGCGGACGAGGACGGATTCTGTTTTATCATGGACCGTAAAAAGGAGCTGGTCATCTCCGGGGGATGCAACGTCTTTCCAAAAGAGGTCGAGGATGTCCTGCGCGATATAGACGGTGTCATCGAGGTGGCTGTAATCGGTCTTCCCGACCCGCGTTTCGGCGAAAAAGTCACCGCAGTCATAGTTTTAAAAGAGGGAGCGACACTCACCGAGTCGGAAATTATCGCCCATAGCAAAGCGGGTCTGGCCGGTTATAAAATCCCGAAAAAGATCGTTTTCGTCGATTCCCTGCCGAAAACCATCATAGGCAAAGTGTTAAAGCGCGAGCTTAAAAAGCAGATTGAAGGGAAGAGCTAAGTTCAATCCTTTCCTGACATAGTTTGAACCGAAGCATTTCTCCCCCTTGCCCCTTGAGGTGGGAGGATAAAGGTGGGGGTGACATTTTTCACCCTCCCGGTCTGGGCGTAGCCCGACCGCTCCCCTCCCGTCGGTGATAATCCACGCACACGGAGTCGCCCTGAATGTCCGTGACAATCCGCACACACGGAGTCGCCCCGAACGTCCGTGACAAAATCAAAGAGCGGGGTACTAAAAAGACAGACGCAACCTGCCGACGCTAAGGCCCCCGTGAAAGACACGTCAGCGCCTTTTTAACGCGGGAGCCGCCGTCTGGACACAATAATCCCCTGGTTAAACCGCGACGACACTCTTTTCCCAAACTTGCGGTCAGGCTTTTACGTCTACGCTACCACCCACGCCAGGCTGAGATATTGCTTTGCCGCCTTCGGCGCTTTCATTGTCCACTCTGCCGCCTTCGGCCTGCTCTTCGCCCCCGGAATTGGTGACTGGAGCCGGCATACCGGCCGCCTTTGGAATCTGTACTTGTTGCGCGCTTCCTGTGGTTCCATTAATATCCATATGCTTGCTTCCTTATTCACGTTACCACTTCTAGTTAAGTCTACTAATCCTTATCGGAAGGAGAGCTATAAACTTTAGCGTATTTCCAAAAAAAATAAGATAATTTTGTTTATTGCCTGTAAAGGCCAAAAATGCCCGTATGAAAAAGTTCACACTCGAACTTTTCAATCATTGAACTGAATTTGTTACTATCTGTCGCAAGAGCAGGTAATTGGAATCGTGATACATACCTTGATTGTTGTCGTGTTGCACAGTACACTTTGCATATGATAAAGTCGTTTCGACATCGTGGTCTAAAAGCGCTCTATGAGGGCAGAGAGTCGGCGAAACTCGCTCCGGCCCATGTTGCCAAGCTGGAGCGTATTTTGACGATGCTGGATCGGAATAGCGGATCCGAAGGTATGGATATACCCGGTTTCCGGTTACACCCGCTTAAAGGACGCATGAAAGGTCGTCATGCCGTTTGGATCTCAGGAAATTGGCGAGTGACGTTTCGGTACGAGGAAGGTCACGCCTTTGATGTCGACTATATTGATTATCATTGAGGAGATTTTGACATGGCTATGAAAAACCCTGTGCATCCGGGAGTGATTGTGCGAGAAGATTGCTTAAAACCGCTAAACATATCGATTACCGAAGGGGCCAAGCGACTTGGTGTCGGGCGCCAGGCGTTATCCAGTCTGGTAAACGAAAAGTCGTCTGTTTCTATCGAAATGGCGTACAGGCTTTCCAAGGCATTTGGCTCTACTCCTGAAACGTGGCTCGGAATGCAGATGGCCTATGACCTGGCTTACTCCAAAGACTTGGAGCGCAAGATCAAAGTTAAGCGCATCGTGGCGGCATGAAGGCGCATTGCACTTTCGTATTGATTGCGGATAATGACCAAGACGCTTGAAAGAGAAACAGAGGTATGAAAAAAAGCAAAGCAGGTTCTTACTGTTCCGGTAACACTACGGAATACGAACGGCTTCTCCGCGCTTTGCAGGCAACTCGGCCATCGTCTTCTCACCACGCGACGCTTCAAGAGCGGCTTTCGCCTTGAAAGACGCTGAATACCGTTTCTGTTTGTCCATCTATGCACTCCTCAAATAATCAGGATATCCACCTTAACAGACTGCGAGAAACCGGGTTAATAACTGCGAGTCAAAAGCTTAACGGTCTTCATTAATCTGTGGCAAAATGAAAAGATGGCCGAGAAAAAAGAAATAAAAGTAGCCAAGACCGCCGGGTTCTGCTGGGGCGTGAAGCGGGCTATGGACATGACGCTCTACACCGCCAAGACCACCAGCGGCCCTGTCTACACCCACGGGCCGCTCATACATAATCCGCATGTCATCAAAATGCTCGAAAACGAAAAGGTTTTCGCTTTAGACGACGCCACCGGGCTTGAGAGCGGGACGGTGATAATCCGCACACACGGAGTCACGCCCCAGGTACGGAACAAAATAAAAGAGCGAGGCCTCAAAAAAATAGACGCCACCTGCCCGCTTGTGGCCAAAGTCCAGGGGATCATAAAAAAACAGGCAAACAAAGGTTTCCACACGGTAATAGTGGGCGACCGGGGCCACGCCGAAGTCACCGGTCTTACAGGTTACGCCAAAGGGCGATGTAGCGTGATCGAGTCTGTGGAGGAGGTTTCGCTCCTTCCGCAGATGGACAATGTATGCGTGGTTGCGCAGACTACCTGCGATACGAACAAGTATGAAAAAGTTGTTTACGCCTTGAAAATGAAATATCCGAACGCGGTTATCGGCGACACAATTTGTGAAGCCACGCAAGAGCGGCAGGCCGAAGCCCTCGATATGGCCAAACAGGTGGACTTGATGGTAGTGGTGGGGGGGCGCAACAGCGCCAACACATCCAGGCTGGCCCAGCTTGCCGAACAGGCCGGAGCGCAAACCATGCTTATCGAGTCGGAGGCCGATATCGACCTTAAGAAAATAAAAGAGTTTCAGCGCATAGGGCTCACCGCTGGCGCCTCCACTCCTTCATGGATGATCCAGAGAGTTCTGGGCAAGTTAAGGGGCGTATCTTATGACAAACCTGTCACGCTGAAATATCTTGCCGGGCGGCTCGTGGAATTCGCATCCATAGGAAACTTAAGCGTCGCAGTGGGCGCGGCTTTTATGGTGTTCGCTAACGCCACCCTCGCCGGATACGAATTTACCTGGGCGCCGGCCTATATCGCAAGCGCCTACCTTTTCACCATGTACGCGCTCAACCAGCTTAACGACTCGCAGACGTTCTTGCATAACGAGCCGGAGAAAACACGTTTTTATCTGAGGCACAAAAAGCTGGTTAAATATACAGCCATATTTTTCGCCATATCGTCGCTCGTCGCGGTCTTCGCGCAAGGGGGGATCGTATCTCTTGTATACGTAGGCGCGCTTGTCATGGGCCTCGGATATACGGTCAAATGGTTTCCACGAAGCGATGCCGTTAAGATACACAGGCTAAAAGATATCCCGGCCTCCAAAGATATTTTTGTCGGCGTGGCGTGGGTGGGCGTCACGGTTCTCATCCCGGCTCTTTTCGCCGACGCGGATATTGTTTCAGCGCCCGTCGCGGTAGCCTGCGTTTTTACTTTTACCATCGTATACATAAGGTCGGTGGTCTCCGATATCCGCGACATTCATGGAGACAGGTTGATCGGACGCGAGACGATACCGATACTTATAGGCAAAGAGCCGACAAAAGTTTTTGTCGCTGGTCTGACTATCGCGCTGGCTCTGCTGTTGGCCACCGCCTCCTCTTTGGGATGGGCCCCCCGTTTCGGCTACGTTCTAATGCTTACTGTCGGTTACACTGCCCTTTACCTGTCTTTGTATCACGCAAGAATAATATCCAGGGGAGTGGCCTTCGACCTTACGCTCGACGGCGCCTATCACATCTCCGGTCTGCTTGCGATCGCGTGGGTTTTGTCTGGCGCGGGCCATTAGCCTATGACGAGCAAAGGCCATAATAGTAGAGACGCCCCGCGCTCTGGCGAGTTGGGCCTTTCCGATATCCTTGATCTTTCATGGGGATGGCGCCCTTCCATTCTGCTACTGCAGGCCCATACATCTGGTGTTTTCGACGCGGCAGAAGGCGGGTGGAAAACGGCGGAGGAAATCGCCGGAAAACTCGGCGCCGACAGACGCGCCACCGGTCTTCTGCTCGACGGGCTATGCGGCGCGGGGCTGGTAAAAAAATCGGGCGGTAAATATAAAAACGCCGGCGTCGTAGAGCGTCATCTTGTCCGGGGCGCGCCCGATTACCGGGGAAACATCCTCGATCTTGACAGGCGCGCTGTGTCGAACTGGCTGAAGATCGGCGAGGTTTTAAAGTCGGGTGAGCCGATACCAAAACCTGAAAGCACACAAGATGAGAAAAAAGCGTGGCAGGAGACTTTTATACTGGCGATGGACGACATAGCCAGCCAGTTTAAAGAGCGGATGCTAGACGCCCTGCCGATCAAAGACGGGATGTCGATTCTCGACATTGGGTGCGGCCCGGCGACTTACCTTATCGAGTCTGCTTTACGTTTTAAAAACCTGACCGGCGTGGCTTTCGACCGGCCTATGTCCGGGAGCGTGGTCGCAAAAGCTGTGGAGCGGGCTAAAGTCGGGGACAGGATTGAGTTCAAAGGGGGGGATTTCACAACCGACGATTTTGATTTCGGCGATCCGTTCGACGGGATTCTGATTTCGCAGATCATTCATATAATAGACAGGCAAAGCTCGGCGGATCTGTTAAAACGGGCTGTGAATGTTGTAAAGCCGGGAGGCTTCCTCGCCATCCATGAGATGACACTGGGGCCGGACGATGATCCCGGCCCGGCGGCGGTCTTCTCCATCCAGATGATGCTCGGCACAAAGAGCGGAGGGGTCTATACCAAAGATGAGATCGCGGGATGGATGAAAGACGCGGGCCTGACAATCGAATCTGATACCCGGATGGACGCCCGCTCGGAAGTTATCGTAGGGAGGAAAGGGTAAAAAAATCGCTGGCGCTCCTGACATCTCCCCCCTTTCGAGGGGAAGTTGGTTGGGTGAGATTTACCTTACACCCTCTTAAGGCACGGGCCATCTGCTGACCACTCTTGTGACTTTGCAGGGGCTGGCGGCGGTTTCGCCTGCCAGGGTGAAGCTGTAGATAGAGAGGTTTATAGTCACGTCGCACTGGCCACTGCCGCCTGTCGTGATCGCCACGCCGGACGAGTCGATGGCGCCTTGCAGTAAATCACACGAGGTGATCGCGGGAGGCGGGGTCTGTTTCGTCTGCCGGGCGGCGTAGTTTATGGCGCATGCGCTCGCCGCCGCGCCAAGGACGCCGTTGGCCGCCGCCGTTTTCGCTTCTGTTTGAAGGTCGATATATTTCGGGATCGCAACAGCGCTCAAAATACCAAGTATGATTATCACCATAATCAGCTCGATAAGCGTATATCCCCGGTGGTCATGGTCAAACAGTTTTGATTTTGATAAACGCAATTTACGCCCCCTTTATGGTAGAAATTTTACCATAAACTCTGAAAACAAAGGGCTGAAATAGCGGGCGTGGAAAAGAGAAAGGGATTATTCGGCGCCCACACTGTCATTCCGGACACGATCTGGGGTCTCGTCTTTTTTTATTGGCAGATGCCGGATCGAAGTCCGGCATGACATTCTTTTTGTTGGATGAAACCCCTGCGGGGTCATACGGTTTAATATGGCGGACACCTTGTAGGTGGTGGAGGGTGGGATTATTCGGCGTTACGCGTCTTCATATGTCGGCGTCCCGGTTGAAAGGGCGCCTCGGTACGAACCCGCTTGTCTATGTGGGTTCAAATCACACCACATATTTTCATTCACACGATTCCTCCAGAATCGTATAAATAAAAATGGCGGAGAGGGTGGGATTCGAACCCACGGTACGTCGCCGTACACACGATTTCCAGTCGTGCACCTTCGGCCTCTCGGTCACCTCTCCGCAATCAGACGGAAAAGTATAACGCGATCTGTCCTTAAACGCCACACATTGACTTTTGCGCCGCGCTTGATATCATTGAACAGGTTGGCTAAGGAATGGAGTTCTCCTTTATAACCGCCGGTTTGTGGCTGATGACTCCTGTGTAATATCTTTTATTGCAAGGAGTCTTTTTATGGCCGTCAGCGTTGCGTTAATAACCCTGCTCGGATTTTTCTTCAATTATATTTTCGAGAAAATCAAGCTTCCGGGCCTTGTCGGAATGCTACTGGTGGGCGTTCTTTGCGGCCCGTACGTTTTCGATATTATCAGCCCGGAGCTTCTCAAAGTCTCCTCCGATTTCAGGATGGTCGCCCTTATAGTTATTCTTCTTCGGGCGGGGCTTGAGTTAAGAAAAGACACGTTAAACAAAGTGGGCAAGACCGCTATTACCATGTCGTGTGTTCCGGCGGTGTTCGAGGGGGTGGTGATTACCCTGATGGGCCCCTGGGCGCTCGGCCTTAGCTACCTGGAGTCGGCCATATTGGGCTCGATAGTGGCGGCGGTCTCTCCGGCTGTTGTCGTCCCTTTAATGATAAATCTTATCGAAAAGAAACGGGGAACAAAGAAGGGCATCCCGACCCTGCTTTTAAGCGCGTCGTCGGTTGATGATGTTTTCGTGATTGTCATTTTCACGATCCTGCTGGGAATGTATAGCGGGAGCGACGGCGCGGGATTATGGAAACTTCTTGAAATCCCGGAATCGATAATTTTCGGGATCATCGCAGGCTCCGTCATAGGTTACATAATTTACAGGCTGTTCGAGCATTATAACTTTCGCGCGACAAAGATGACCATCGCCCTTATCTGCGTTTCCATCATTTTGACATGGCTCGAAGACAAGCTTAAAACCAGACTTGCAATGTCTTCTCTGCTGGGCGTGATGACCATAGGTTTTGTAATCCTGGAAAAGTCTGAGATACGGGCGCACAAGATATCACAGAAGCTTTCCAAGGTCTGGATATTCGCCGAGATTCTTCTTTTCGTTCTTGTCGGAGCGCAGGTGAACGTGCAGGTGGCCTGGCAAGCTGGTCTGGCCGGATCGGCTCTTATCATCGTCGGGCTTCTCGCCAGGAGCGCGGGAACATATTTGTCCGTGCTTGGCGCCGGTTTTAATATGAAAGAAAAACTTTTCTGCGTAATATCCTATATTCCAAAAGCGACGGTGCAGGCGGCTATCGGGGCCGTGCCGCTTGAGATGGGAGTGGCCGGAGGCGAGATCATTCTGTCGATCGCGGTTTTGTCGATTATCCTGACCGCGCCGCTGGGAGCCATCGGTATTACACTGACCGGCGACAGATGGCTAGAGCGGGAAGAGGGAAGCTCTAAGGACGAGTAAAACAATTGCGTCTGGCGCCATTTCCCATATAGACGGTCGCCCACTTTTCGCATCCAGTCGAGTTCGTCCTGGGTCATCGGCCCTTCATCCACGGTGCCGAGGGCGTGGCGCATCTGGGCGTCGCTCCACTTGCCGGTCATTTATCTTTTCCTTTTTTTCCCGCCAAACCTCTTTGGTTTGTTTACCGGTTTTTTCCCGCGCCTTTTTCCCGGAGCTCTCTTAAGGCTAGAGCTTCTTCTCCTTTTGCTCTTCTCGCCGTCGATCCATTCAAAATCTATCTGCCTGCGCTCGGTAGACACGTTGGTAACAATGATGCGGGCCGGGTCGCCCAGCCGGAACCTCTTGCCTGTCTTCTCGCCAACCAGCGCATGCTCCGCTTCTTTGTAATGGTAATAGTCGTCATGTATAGTGGTGACGCGCACGAGTCCATCGACAGCCGGCTCGCGCAACTCCACGAAAAATCCGAAGTTGGTCACTCCCGAAATTATTCCATCGAACTCTTCCCCAATGCGCTTGGCCATGTATTGGGTCTGTTTGAGTTTGATCATATCCCTTTCGGCCTCTTCCGCCGTCCGCTCGGTTATGGAGCAGTGTTCGGCTATCTCTGTCGTTTTTTCGCTCCATGCTCCCGGTTTCTTATCTTTATGAATGAGCTCTTTTAAGGCGCGATGGACTACAAGATCGGGATACCGGCGGATGGGGCTGGTGAAATGCGCGTAGTGGGAAAAACCGAGGGCGAAATGACCGAGGCTTTCGGACGAGTAGCGCGCCTGCTTCATTGAGCGAAGCAGGACATGGGTTATCAGTCTTTCCTCAGGCTTGCCTGATACGGAGGCGAGTATCTCCTGCATCTTGCGTGATGAGACCTGGTCGCCTTTGCCGAAGCGGAATCCGAACGCGGAGACAAATTCTTTGAAAGCTTCTATCTTAAGTGGATCGGGCTTGTCATGGACGCGGTGAACGGCGCTATGGCCCCGGTCTACGATATGCTCGGCGACGGTGCGGTTGGCCAGCAACATAAATTCCTCGATAATCCTGTGCGCTACGTTGCGTTCTGCTCTTATGATGTTTTCGGGACGGCCTGTGATATCGAGTATCACTTCCGGCTCCGGCAGGTCGAAATCTATGGCGCCGTTTTTCCTGCGTTTGGCTTGCAGGAGTTTCGCCAGGGTCTTCATGTCCCTGAAACTGTCCACCAGTCCGTCGTAACGGGCGATCAGAGCCGAATCTTCTTTGTCCACGATGGCGGCCACATCGCCGTAGGTCATCCTTTCAACGGAGCGGATAACCGATTCGCGGATCTTATAATCGATCACATCACCGTTTTTGCTGATAGTCATAATACAGCTCATGGTCAGCCGGTCCACTTCCGGGTTCAGCGAGCAGATAACGTTCGATAGCTCGAAAGGCAACATCGGAATGACCGTTCCAGGCAGGTAGACCGATACACCGCGTTTGTACGCTTCTTTGTCGAGCGGTGAGCCTTCCCGCACATAGTGGGACACATCGGCGATATGCACTCCCAGCCTCCATTTGCCCCCGGCCAGTTTCTCAACCTCCACCGCGTCGTCGAAATCTTTGGCCGTCTCGCCGTCGATGGTCACTATGGGTCTGTCCCTTAAGTCCAGTCTCCCTTTACAGTCTTTCTCCTGCGGAGATTTCAGAGCGCGCGCTTTACTTAAAGCGGGGAGTGAAAACTCTGAGCGCAGATGGAATCTCGCGGTCGCGATATGAATTTCGACTGCGGGATCTCCGGGATCGCCAAGAACTTTGGTGATACGGCCAAGCGGCTGGTGAGCCCTGGAGGGATATTCGATTATTTCGGCGATCACAGCCGCGCCGTCTTTTGCTTTTTTCGTGTCGCCTGCCGGAATAAAAAGATTTTGCGACATCCGGCTCTCGAAAGGCGTTACATATCCTCCGCTCCTCGACTTTTCAAACCGGCCAACCACAACCTCATGGGCGCGCTCAAGAATACGGATGACCTTGCCTTCGCGCCTTCCGTCGGATCGTGTGGCCTCCACCCGGCATACAACATGGTCACCGTGCATGGCTTCGTCGAAATTCTTCGCGCCAAGAAAAAGGTCGTCACTTTTAGGATCGTCGGGGATAAGGAAACCGTATCCGTCTCTATGCCCCTGCACTAAACCTGTGACCAGGTTCATTTTTTCAGGCAAGCCATACCGGTTTCCCTTGATCCTTACTATGGCGCCAGATTCCGCCAACGCTTTTATAGCCCGCCTCATCCGGGTCCGCCCGGTCTTGTCGACATCGAGTTCCCTCAAAATCTCCCGCATCGACATTGGATTGGTTAAAAGTTTTTTAAGGGAGCGTTTGAGATTCTTGTCTTGTATGGTCATCAGGGAAAATCCTAAGTTGATCAAAAAAAATTTCGTATATTTTATCCTACTCAGGCCTTTTGCGCTATTGAGGGCCGGGCCGGAACATGTTAAAATTAAAAAAGTTATACCAAGTTCAGTGTTTTTTAGCTTATTACGGGATACGCGGCCCACAATTATGCAGTTGCACAAAACTGAATTAAACCATCAGGAAAAACAGGTCAGGGAGCTGTACCGCGCATTGCGGGACGAACTCGATGTTTACCTTACCGATTTCGCCCTCGACGACTCTTACAACAATTTCAGGAAAGCCAGCAAGCCATACCCGTTTGTCGAAAAGCGCGAGCTTAAACCGCGCGCTAAAGTAAGCGAAGAGGAAAGCTCCCTGATGAACAGCTTCATCGTGATTTTTACCGAGTGGGCTGTGCCCGATGACATGAAAAAATATATCAGATACTTTTCAAACAATAAAGTCACAAAAGAAAATCTTGGCGAGTTAAGCCTCGCCGGGCTGAATCTCGCCGACCGGTTTCAGAAACAGATGAAGTATTTCGAAACGTCCAGATTCAAAGCCTTGCTTAAAGACCTTCTGCCGGTGGATTACGCCTTGCTGATCCAGCGCGATACTTCCGTCAAGCATAAGCGCCGCTTTAGTCTCAGCCATTTTCATGTCCGCATAGACTGGCTCATCGACTCAGCCGCCGAATCGATGGCTAAAAAGCTTCGCTATGTCTCAAAAGACCTGTATGAAAAAGGGGAGGAGTATTCCCAGGCAATAGTGGAAAAACTTTTCGAGTACTACTCTTTCCACCACTCCGTGTCCGGGAGGCGCACCGCCGCGCTGATGGCCGCGCAACTGCTTAAAAACCAGCAGTTTTTAAGCACCATATATGTGTCCTCCTCAGAAAGCAGAACGTTGACAAGAATTTCGGAGTCTGAAATAAGCAAGTTCGCCCTGATAAAACTTGGCAACAGTGACATAGAGCATATAGAAAAACATCCTAACGGTGATCCGGAATTTAGCAAGCGATTCCTGGTTTATAAAAGAAAAGATCATGGCGCGGCCAGGTTCCAGGTTATTTACGCCCACAACGAGCATTCCAAACCGCCGGCCGACGGTAAACTGCGCGATCTTAACCCTGACGTTTCATGGTTAAGGATAAGAAAACAGTTACTATTGCCTAAATCGTCATTCCCCTTCGTCCGTCCTATCCAGTATCAGACGATTTATGACCAGCAGGACCCGTTATCCTGATACTATCTTTTGTCCGTGCCGAATTAATGATAAAAACAGGAGCTATGATTTAACTTGAAGAAAATTCTTGTTACCGGCGCCGCCGGCTTTATTGGATTTCACTTGTGCCGAAGACTGCTCGGCGAGGGGCATAACGTTGTCGGGCTGGACAATCTGAACAAATATTACGACAGAACGCTAAAGCAGGCCCGCCTGAAAATTCTGGAGGAGAGCCCTTCATTCGAGTTTGTAAAGATGTCACTCGAAGATGTGGGGGCCATTGAAGGCCTGTTCCACGACCACAGGTTTAACCAGGTGGTCAACCTCGCGGCGCAGGCCGGCGTCCGTTATTCGCTCGAAGACCCAATGGCCTACATAGACTCCAACATTGTGGGTTTCGCCAATATCCTCGAAGGATGCCGGCACAACGGCGTGGGGAGCCTGGTCTACGCTTCTTCATCTTCTGTCTACGGCGCCAACAAGGCGTATCCTTTCTCTGAAAACCAGAACGTGGATCATCCTATGTCCCTTTACGCCGCCACAAAAAAATCGAACGAGCTGATGGCCCACTCATACTCCAGCCTCTACGGCCTGCCGACCACCGGTCTTCGGTTCTTCACGGTATACGGGCCGTGGGGAAGGCCGGACATGGCGCTGTTTTTGTTCACGAAGGCGATACTGGAGGGAAAACCGATCAACGTTTTCAACAACGGCGATATGCGGCGAGACTTCACCTATATAGACGACATCATAGAAGGCGTGGTCAAGGCAATGGGCGTGATCCCGGAAAAGGACGACGGATGGGACGCTAAAAACCCGGCGCCTGAGACGAGCTTTGCGCCATACAGGGTTTATAATATCGGCAATAACAAATCCGTTGAGCTTATGAAAATGATCGGTATCGTAGAAGAGCTCCTTGGCAAAACGGCGGAGAAAAACATGATGCCGATGCAACCTGGCGACGTGAAGGAGACGACGGCCAATATCGACGCGCTTAAAACCTCGTCCGGGTTCGAGCCGAAAACCACGATAGAAGAGGGGATACCGAAATTTCTGGAGTGGTACAAGGACTACTATAAAGTGTAAACCACCCGATCCCTATCGGGAGGCGCGGGAGTGGCGCCCAACCTGAAAGAGTTTTCCGTCCATGTCGTCCTGAATGGAGCGGACGGCTCAGGATGACGGAAGAGTGGCCGGGGCGCACCAGTAACGGGTTGCGATCTGCTTTGGAAATCTGGAATACCGCCTGTTCATTTATTTTAAGGAAACCAATTTAAAGTGAGCGCTAAAAAAGTAAAAGGATGCGAGGCTTGCCCTGCTCTTTGCTGTAGTGATCTGGAGGACGATATATTGCGCCCCGTCACCAAAGAAGAAGTGGACAACCTCAAGTGGGAGCTTCATTTCGAGAACACGAAAGTTTTTATCCGTAGCAGACGGTGGTACCAGCTTACTCTTGGCAAATGCATGTACCTCGACAAAAACAACCTGTGTTCGATTTATGAAGACCGGCCCCAGACATGTCGCGACCATATGCCGCCCGAATGCGAGTTTTACGGGAAGATTTACGACGTGATGTTTGAGACGCCCGACGACCTGCAGAAATTTATAGATAAAGAGAAAAGACGGAAAAAAAGAAAAAGAAAAGCGAAGAGTAAGAAGTAACCTCGCCGAATCGTTTGCCATCTGGGGTGTTTTTCACTCCGGCACATCAACGTGACTGCCCTGAGGTAAAGAACACTTAGAGGAGCGGCAAAGGCAAGATCCTTCATTTCGCGTCCGCTCCATTCAGGACGACATGGCGTGGAGCAAACGCTCCACTCGTCACCTCGTACACCGATCCTTATTTGTCACCCAGGAGTCGATCCGGGGTTTTCGGGATGATCTTATGCGCCATCCCCTTGATCCCCCCCCCTCAAGGGGTAAATTCTTTTCTCTTTTTACAAGTGGGCTTGTGGCCCGGAGGAAGCGGCGCGGATGTGCCAGTGGGCAAGAGGAAAATGATCGCAAAACAGAGAATGCTTGTTTAGAGTTGTCCCTCAGGTATAAGATTTTGAATCTGTTTATTGAGACGTTGGTGTAACGAGTTTCCAGCACCTTTGTTTAGTTTCCTGATGTAATTTATTTTCCCTCTAATGGAGTTTATTTCCTTTTCTGATGGCCGTTTTACATCTATAGAGGTATCGCTTAATGCTTCAATGGATTGCCTGCATGACTTTATCTTTTCACATGGAGCGTCAAGGCCATTATTAACTCGTACACCAGTGACAGCCTGTTCTTTATTTTGGTCTATGATTTCTTTTTTGGTAGCATTAACTGAAAATCCCTCTTGCCGAATAATCTTCTCGTATGTATTTGTGAATTTCTTTATGCGTGGAGTTCCTGATACCGTAATGTCGTCAATATAAATTGTTGTGCTTGCATCATGCAAATCAGATAAGCGGCTGATGCGCTTTGCCATTGGTGTAGCAACCAATGCTGAAACGATTGTGCTTGTTGGAGAGCCTTGAGGTAAATTGCCATTCAAGGTAGTCAATGAAGTTAGCATGCGAGAAACATTAGGCGAGCAGTCGAGCTTGATAAATGCCCTGTATACCATTCTATTATTAACACTGGAAAAAAAGTCTTTTATATCAAGCTTGGTTACCGTAGATTTTGATATGTGTGGAATAGCATTAGAAATGTTGGAATGACCTTTTAAACCGCCATGTATGCTTTCGGGTAAAATAAGTCTCTGTAAGTAACGATTCAAAGTTTTAAGGATTTTTTTTAATCTTCCTTTTGGCGATGCGAGATGTCTTCTTTTACCTTTAACAATTTTGATTTGCTGAAAGTAGAATTTACCAAGCTTTGAAAGAATCAGAGTTAATTCTTGCTGATCTGTCCCAAGAAGCTTGCAAAGGTGTGAAACTTCTTTGATATTTAGCGCGTTAAGTTTTCTCATCAAACCTGTACATTATATAAACGAAATATCTGACTTCTGAGGCAGTTAAAAAAAATGGAATACACACGTTTCGTCATCTTAAAGATAGATTTTGAGACATAAATAATGGCTTTTATAAAACAACCAGTTCTATGCCCCATATCCTTTTTGCGAATACGAAAATAGCATACCAACTCCGAGCAATCTTTTTTTCTTATAGCGCGGAAATAATAATCCTTTGCTACAGTCTTTGACGCTCTTTTCTTGCTGGTAACATTATTGTTTTTCATAGTATCACCTCCTTTCTATGAGAATGGTTGAACATTTCTTTTTTCATTCAAGCTGAGAAGAAGTAAAGTCACTTCTTCCTCCATAATTAACTGATACGAATAATCATTCGCATGAAGGTTGATTAATAAATTACTTAATCACCTAGGTAAGCTTTCAGGCAGTTCATCAATAGCAACATGCGGTTACAGCGTCATAAGCTATATATCATAATATATGACATCGGGTAACCACCCATATCTGCCAAGAAGCTCCTTTCGTAGAGAAAGGCGAACATTATTTATTATAATGCTCCTTCAATTGACCACTTTATAAGCGGTGGAAAAAAGATATGCTCAAATTACCAGCAAAATTGTTCTTGTTTATTCCTCCTCTTTATATTGATGTTTAAAACTTTGTAAACTTTCAACACTTCGAGTAGCCGCACGAATGGCACAGCAGGCATCCGTCCACCGGTTGCAGGCCGCTTCCGCAATCGGGGCAGGCGCCCACCGGCGACAGGTCTTTCATCTCCAGAAGAGAGGCGGCGAGGGGCGATTTTTTCATGGCGCCGCCGTTCCCGTCCGGTTTTACACCCGCTTCAGGGTCGTCAGAAGGGTCTGGCATCAGGTTGCCGGGGTGGAACTGGGTCAGCTGTGTCAAGGCTTTGCTTATGGCGTCGGCGCATGATGAAATCCGCATCCCCTTCTCCCATGCAGGCTGATGGCACGAGATGCCCATAAGCTGTTTTCTTATCTCCTCCATATCAATACCGGCTCGCATGGCCAGCGAGACCAGCCGCCCTATCGACTCCGTCTGGCTGGCCGCGCATCCTCCCGCTTTTCCTATGGCGGTGAAAAGCTCGAAAGGCTTGCCCGTCTCGTCATGGTTTACCGTCACGTATATCGAGCCGCAACCTGTGTTTATCCGCTGGGTCGATCCGAAGACTACGTCTGGACGGGGGCGGGGGGTGACTTTGGCGGCGACGGCTTCGATTTTATCGCCGTTATCTTTCGCCTTGTCGTGGGTTGAGCCGGTGGAGAGCACCTGCTCGTCGCGGGAGCCGTCCCGGTATATGGTCACTCCTTTGCACCCGAAATCGTAGGCGGAGATGTAAACGTCGTGAACATCGCTTTGTTTGGCGCTGGATGGGAAATTAACGGTTTTTGAAACCGCGTTATCCGTATGTTTCTGAAAAGCCGCCTGCATTTTGATATGCCACTCCGGCGTGACCCCGTGGGCGGTGACGAAAAGTTTTTTAAGATCGTCCGAGATATTCTCGATGCCTTCTATGTGGCCCTGATAGGCGACTTTTTCCATCAACTCCTCTGAATAAAAATTCAGGTCTTTGGCGACCCGCTCGAACAGAGGATTAATCTCCACAAGCTTGTCTTTGTCCATTACTGTCCGGACGTACGAGAGGGCGAAAAGCGGCTCTATGCCGGACGAGCATCCGGAAATGATGCTTATTGTGCCTGTGGGGGCTATGGTTGTGGTGGTGGCGTTTCTCATTTTTTCAGCGTCTGGTTTGTCGAAAATGGAGCCGACAAAGTTGGGGAAGGGCCCGCGTGTTCTGGCAAGCTCTATAGAGGCTTTTTTTGATTCGGTATCTATAAACTTCATTGTCTTCTCTGCCAGCGATATGGCGTCATCGGAGTTGTACGGAACGCCCAGCTTGATTAAAAAATCGGCCCAGCCCATGATCCCCAGCCCGATTTTCCGGTTGCTTTTTGTCATCTGGTCGATTTTATCGATCGGGTAGCGATTCATGTCGATTACATTGTCAAGAAAACGGATCGAAGTGTGGGTCACTCTTTTAAGCCGGTCCCAGTCTATCTTGCCGTCGTCTTTAAGCATTGTGGAAAGATTGATAGAGCCGAGGTTGCACGATTCGTAGGGGAGAAGGGGCTGTTCGCCGCACGGGTTGGTGGACTCTACCTCGCCTGCGTTGGGCGTCGGGTTGTGGTCGTTGATGCGGTCGATAAAAATTATTCCCGGATCCCCGTTGTGCCAGGCTGAAGAGACGATTTTATTGAACATGGTTTTTGCGGAAAGCGAGCCTGCGACCTCATTTGTGCGCGGGTCGATAAGATCGTAGTCCGAGCCCGATTTCATCGCCTCCATGAAAGAGTCGGTGAGGGCCACAGAGATGTTGAAATTTGTAAAACCTTTGTTGTCTCGCTTGCAGTCGATAAAAGCCTCTATATCTGGATGATCCACGCGCAAAATACCCATGTTGGCGCCTCTTCTTGTGCCGCCTTGCTTGATGGCTTCGGTGGCGGCGTCGAACACGTGCATAAAAGAGATCGGGCCTGACGAAACACCGTTCGTGGAGCGCACTCTGGAGTTGGCGGGGCGAAGTTTTGAAAATGAAAAGCCGGTGCCGCCGCCGGATTTGTGTATCATTGCGGTGTCACGCACGGCGGTGAATATCGATTCCATCGTGTCTTCCACCGGGAGGACGAAACAGGCCGACAACTGTTGCAGGCCTCTGCCCGCGTTCATCAGTGTGGGGGAGTTTGGCATAAACTCAAGTTGCGACATTATCTGGTAAAACTCTTTTTCGGCTAAGGCCACGTCTTCTGCGGAGCCGTAACGCGCCTCGGCCTGGGCTATATTTTTGGCTACCCTGCGGAGCATATCGGTGGGCGCTTCGACTATATTGCCCTCCTCATCTTTTTTCAGATACCGGCGCTCAAGAACGCGGATGGCGTTTTCTGAAAAAAGCTCCTCCGGGCCTGGCCCGTCGTTCTCTTCAAAATCGACAAGGGCTTCCTTCTTTGACTTGTCGAGGAGAATATCGCCTGTATAATCGATTTCGCCCCCGCTTTGCTCCTGGCCGTCAAACTGAGTGTCGCTGTCTGGATTCACGTTAGTCTCATCTCCCTTGATAATTGCCCGCTTTGATAGTTGTCCACTTGAAATCGTCCGCCTTGATAGCCGTCCGCCTGATAGCCGTCCGCCTGATAACCGTCCGCCTTGATAATCGCCCGCTTTGATAATCGTCCGCTTGAAATCGCCCGCTTTGATAATCGTCCGCCTTGATAATCGTCCGCCTTGATAATCGTCCGTTTGAAATCGCCCGCCTTGATAATCGTCCGTTTGAAATCGCCCGCTTATGGCTGTTTTTAAAATTATTTATATGTTAAAAAAATTAAACGCCGCTAAAACAGCTTGCGCGGCGTCTTGAAAAACGACTTTTGATAAAGATTTTGGGGTTAACCTATTGATATGTACATATACCTGCTTTAAACCATTTTTTTCCAAATAAGAACATTCCAAAAGATGTAATGGAACGTAATAAAAACCCGATTTAATCCTCCCTTTAATCCCCCCGGATACCCTATGTTGTATGTGAGCTATTGTAGGATACAATATATAGTGCGTCAAGAAGTTTTTTTACACACTTAAATCAGTTCATTTCCACAAGTTCTCCACATATCGATCATTAATAGTCGCCCTTTTGACCAGCCCACACCGCGATTATTCACATTCAGGCCTATAGCATTTTCGTGTAATTTTCGATTTATTGCAAGCGAATTTATTATTTGTTTTTTGGGGCAAGGGAGCGTTTTTTGGATTAGTCTACTTACATTGTAGCTGAAATAGCGCTTGACGCCATGATATGAACGATACGTTTTGGCGCCGTTGAAAAATGGTAGGCGGAGAGGGGCTCGAACCCACGACATCCAGCGTGTAAAGCTGGCGCTCTCCCAACTGAGCTATCCGCCCGATTTTAAAGAGTGACATATTACCATAAACCTACTCGACTTTTACTGAGGAAACGAACGATGTCTCCATGTCAGATTTTTTACCAAACAGATCTTTTCCCGTCCATATCCAGATCAAGCTTTTCAATCCTGTAAAAGCGGCCCTGGCGTCGTGAAGATTTCTCAACCTTGCTATCTGGCGCAGGATAAAAAGAGGCCGTGAATAGAACTGCCTGAACGCCGTTTGCCGCAGACGTACGATCTGCTCGCGGCTCATGGTCTGCGGGACGAACGCGGCCCCCTGGTATGTATAATCGGCCAGGTTTGATGAGACCGACCCGTATTTGTCCGCATGGTCGTAAAGCTCACAGCCGGGAAAAGGCGTTAAAGCGTGGAAGTTGGCGAAATGCGGGTTCAGATCGCAGGCGAATTCAATCGTTTTTAGCCCATCTTCAAACGTCTCGCCGGGAATCCCGAAGATGAAGGAAGTAAATACAGTGAGGCCGGCCTTTTTCGCCGTCGACACAGCTTTGCGCGTCTGCTTTAAGGTTATCCCTTTTTTAATGGCGTTCAGGTTTTTCTGTACGCCGCTTTCCGCCCCAAACAGGATCGCCCAGCATCCCGCCTTTTTAAAAGCGCGCAAAAGCGGCTCGTCAACCTGGTTTACGACAGCAGACGCAAACCAGGTGAAATCAAGCTGTCTTTCCACGATCCCCTCCGCCAGAGCCAGCGCCCGCTTGTAATCGGCGCAGAGCGTATCGTCGATAAATTTAATTTCCCTGTATCCCTGGTCAAGGCAAATCTCGATCTCGTCAAGAACGTTATCGATACTGCGGTAGCGAATCTTGCTTTGGCGCGTCTTGTCGATCTGAAAACAGAATATACATTTTCGATCACATCCGCGCGAAGTGATGACCAATGCAACCGGCGTTTTCCGATAAGCCGCCGGAGCGGGGACACATTTATCAGAGTCGCCAAGAAATGCGCGCAGAGGAAAAGGGAGGCTGTCGAGATTGCCGATCAGCTTCCTTGCGCGGTTCTCTTTGATATTTCCGTTAATTTTGTAGGCGATTCCATGAACCTTAGAAAGGCTCCGGTCTTCATCCAGCCTTGCCAGCAGTTCGACGACGGTTATTTCCCCTTCGCCGGTCACAACTGCGTCTATATCGTCCGCCTCTTTGAGACATGCGCCCTTGATAGCAACAGGGTATGGGCCTCCGACAGCGATGAACACATCGTTGAAAATCTTTTTTATATCCGAAGCGGTTTTATTCGCCTTGTCCCAGCCGAAAGTGGTGGAGTAAAGCCCCACAAACCTGGGCCGAAAACCTTTAAGATCAGCCATGATTTGCTGGTGTGTCATAAAGGCGCCGTTAAAAAACTTTACTTCATGCCCCGCGTTTTTTATGGCGGTGGCCACATAAAGAGTCCCCAGAGGCTCCCAATAGTTGATCTGGACTGCGGCGGTTTTGGCGGGAAAAATATCCTCAGGAGACCAGGCGGGTATAATGATAGCGCATCGCATCGACAGTAGAGCGCCTCGCGCTCAGGTTAAGTTTACAGGTTGATTTTTATAGCGGAAAATAATCGCTGGACGGGGCGCAAACTCCCGACCGATCCGGTGAAAAATTAACTTCTCCGCTTTACGCGCCAGGACGTGACTCTCACTTTTGATCTTCCTGGCTCATGTTATCGTAATAATCAAGCGCGTCATTATTAAGAGTGGAGTCATCGCCCGCTTCGCCCGCTTCGCCCGCTTCGCCTGCTTCATCTGATGACCCGCCAGGCTCCTCTTCCCCGTATCCTGCGCTCTCCATCGAGAAATCGCCCCCTTTGTGTATCCCTGTATAAGAGGAGACGCTGTAACCGAGAAGAAAACCCATAAACCCGGAAACGATTACAAATACAATCCAGATACTTTTTTTCACGAGATCGGCCTCAACCCTTTTTAATTTTCCAGGTATACTTGCCTCCGTCCATCTCCTGGCTCGTAATTTCGTTGCCTACATTTTCGCACATTGCGGCGATCGACTCAGACGAAGAGGGGTTGTCGAAGATCAGCTCCAGAACATCGCCAGCCTTTAGTTTCTCAAGACTTTTTTTTGTGTAAAGCTGTGGATGGGGACAGACATATCCCTGCATATCCAGCAAATATTCTCCCTCTCCTTTTTTCTCAAATTTCATAGCCATGTCTTGGTTTCCTTTTGCGCGATGTTGATTGAAATTATAGTCCGCACGCCTCCATTTCCCTGGCCATTCTGCGCTCGGCGTAGATGTTGAAAATCTTCACTCCGATGTAAGCGCCCAGAATCATCCCGACTCCAAACAGCCATCCAGAAGGATCACCGTTGGCCACCCGCACGAAAAACGCGCCTATATTACACCCCAGGGCCAGCCGGGATCCTATACCCATGAAAAACCCGCCCAGAGCGGCCCAGAGGGCAAGCTCCAGAGTGGGCGCCTTCCATTTGAACTCGTTATGAAGCAGAGCCATCACAGCCGCGCCGCCGATCAGGGCGATGCTCATCCAGTCCGCCGGGTTGAAAAGGGGGTTGGGTATGCCGTTTACATACCCGAAGAAGATATTGTCCATATTGTTCCAGCCCAGTTTGTGAAGCGCCCATCCCACCCATTGCGCCTCCTGGGTTGTCACATACCAGTAGCCTGGATCAAAAACAGTTCCTCTTACCGACAGGCCGAAATCAGAGCCGAGGTTATGGAGGATTTCGCCGGCGTTGTTTATTCCGAATTTAAGCCGTAGCCCCCGCATGACGAACATCTGCATACCGCAGGCTACGCCAAGAACCAGCCCGGCGATAGCGGTCCTTTTTGAAGCCATCATCATGACCCAGAATCCGGTAAACTCGTCTTTGAAGGTCATGGCGCCTTTTTGTTTTATAGTCTTTTTTCTAAAACCTGCCCTCCCCCAGAAAAAGTAGACAACCGTGAGCAAAAGCAGGGCAGGCGCAACGACGCCAACAAGAAAATCACCCATCATCGCTCCTGCGAATGAGGTGTTTTCCATACCAAGCATTTTAGCGAAAGTTGTGACAGGCTGGTTCCATACGTACCCGGCAAGATATTGATCCACCCAGCCGTCACTTACTGTTATGGAGTCGGGCAGTCCCTTTTCAAGGGCGGATTTGGCCCATGAGGCGGGGACAAATTTATTAAATACGCCGCCGATATCGACAAACGTGGCCTGAGTCAGGCTGATGGAGAGGATAACAATCATCGCAGGGCCGTTGCCCTCTCCTGATTTGTATAAAGAACCCGACGCGCAACCGCCGGAGAACACCATGCCTATCCCGAAAATGAGACCGCCTATAGCAGAGTGAACGCTGGTGGGCGCCGGATGAAAAGTGCTTAATCCCATGGCTGTGATAATGGAGGCGACAAACGCGAAAAGTATTGTGGCTATCATAATTCCCACCGCCATGCGGGGCACCCCCACCGCGAACAGATCCCTGAACGCCGATGAAAAGCAGAACCTGCCATACTGCAGGGCCATACCATACACGAAACCGAACCAGAGATACGCTATAAGGTAAACGTAGTATTCGCTCAGACTATATGTCCATACGCTTACCAGGATAAAAAAACCTACTATCCCGAAAGCCCACAATTCGTTTTTCTTCTCTTTTGCGTCCATATTTTATTGAATACTCTTAATCATCAATTTAGCTCGCGCCATTGGCAGTGGTAAAGAAGAAAAATAATTCATTTAGATAATCATATTGTAATCGGGGAATTGCTTAATAATATAGCTCATTATAACGTAATATAGCCATTGATATTAATTATGCCGGTCGTGGCGTCCATGAACAATTATCATCCTTTAACCGCTTATTATTCCACGCCGTCTTTATGAGCCGTCCTGCTCATTCAAACTCCAGTCATAAGGAATATATTTTATGGAAAAGTTGTTTTTGCGCATCATCTCCTTTTTTTTACCGGTCACACGCTTGTATATGAAACTCAGCAAACCTTTTTCAATTTTGCTTCTTCCTTCGAATAGACTGGTATCGGTATAACTATCGATAAAATCCTTGCCGAACCAGTCGAAAATCATCGGAAACCAGATGGTTTCGTTTTTCACATCCACCCTGACTTTGCCATCGCGGTTAATATAATTGTAGGCGGCCGCCTCTAGCCGTTGTTCAAGAGTATCGGCCCGGAATGATCTGTCCTCCAGCAATGGGCAACCGATCGACGCGCAGACCAGGACGAAATGAACTCTCGGCTCTTTTAGCTGTTTACGCATGATTTCGTGCTCAATATAGTCGAGGCTCAACGACTTTCCGGCCACCGTCCATATGGTTTGGCTCCACACTCCATCGATGTGACGTATGCTATTTTTAGGGTAAGGACTTATAGGGTTAGGCTTGCCGATGGGATAGTGTCTTAGGATAGCCTCTATAGTAAAGGCGTTATACGCGTTGATCCAGAGCGCCAGTTTCCGGTTACGTGTCCAGCTTATATAATTAGCCCATTTGATTTCGCCGATGATAGCCAGATAGCGATCTAAATCTTGTTTGTCATTAACAAGCGCCCTGTAGTTAACCAGTCCATTTCTCACATGCTTTCTCAGGACTGAGTCGAAAAGCGCGTGAGTATGGTCGAACTTTGGCTCTCCAAATGCGTTTTGGACAGCGGCTAGCGAAGCCGCAGGGGTGATTAAAAGCGCCAGAGCGATGGAAAAATATACCCTAAAAAAAGACATTTAAGGATACACCAATATAATTTAGGGAGCCTCTAAAAAGCGCTTTCGTAGCGAAATCGAGCGAAAAGTCGTCAGGCG
>ENA-ORDP01000203-ORDP01000203.1-marine-sediment-metagenome-genome-assembly--contig:-NODE-203-length-40093-cov-3.931890_pt1 | contig 40093 bp, 41 predicted proteins | sample MGYA00248627_ERZ508539 | MGnify/ENA primary metagenome ERZ508539 (study PRJEB26208, sample SAMN05571518) | marine sediment metagenome | biome: deep sea; feature: Hydrothermal vent; material... | reverse complement strand
TATGAAAGCGATAGGTGAATACTTTAACCTGCACTATTCGAGGGTGAGTCGCATTGCAAAGGCACAAGGTGAGACCTGACCCGAATGGCACTTACTTAACAGAAAGAATCATATAATTTCAATGACTTAGGCGAAATCGTTTTTCTGAGCACCCATTTTCAACTGACTGAGCATTTAACAAATTGTAATCAGTAGAATCAATGGGTTGGAGCTGCGCTGTATAACGCTAAGTGATTGATTTGTTAAATATGTTACACCTTAAGTAAGTACCATTCAGACCTGACCCCTTTTGTTTGTTTGGCTCGCTGGCATTTTTTCATGAAGCTGTTAATTCGGGTCTTAATATATTCTGATTTAAAAGAGCCTGGTAAAAAATAAGAATCACAAAAAAAGGGAGCGAAGGCCCCCTTTTTTTGTTTAACAGAGTAATACTTATATTTTATTTCCGCTAAATGTACCGCTACCCGTGCCACCAATATCAGACCAACTTCCTGAAAAAGTGCCGGTAGTGATATCAATCGTTCCTGCCCAGCTTGCACCTGCAGCAGCACCACCACCACCACCCGAAGCGGTAGCATTTGTTGTGCCACTGGTGTTAACGCTACCTGTAACAGTAAATGGCCCACTAGAATTACTCGTGCCACTGCCTGATACAACACCGGCTGTGGTAATAGCTATAGTCCAGTTGCCACTGTCAGTTCCGCCATATGTACCGGTATAATTACCGGATAACAACGAAAACAACGAACCACTTAGATGAGCCTGTGCGGCTGCATTGCTCACTAATACACGACTACCAAATGTTGATGCAGACGTTAGCGTACCGATCACACTGCTGACTGTGCTATCAATATCAAAATTAGCTAACGTAAAATCAAGATTTAAACCGGCTGCCGCAGTACGTACCGCAGGCGTAATTTGAATGCCATTGGCTGGATCATTATCGTCATCTATGGTTAACAGAAACTGAACGATATTTGTTACCACTGGATTGCTTTGATTCGTGGCACCAGCAACAAGTTGCACAGGGGTAATGATTGCACTTCCGCTTACCGTACCAAGCACAATGCCACCGACTGAGAAGGTAACTGGTTGGCCGGATTGATATGAGAAGTTACCGTTTACATCCGTTGTGCCCGTTAACGTGCCCGATGTATAGGTAATACCTTCAACTGTAGCATCAATAAATTGCCCCTGGGACGTGGCTGGGCCAGTACTACCGGAATTGCCGTCACCGCCGCCGCCACAGGCGCTTATAGTTAAAATTAATAATGCTGGTAACAAATATATTGAACGTGTGAACTTTTTCATTTATTCCTCTCCAGGTAAAAGATAGTTACGTAGGTACAAATTTTTTTATTTTTATCTGCGGCGTTATCGATGCCAGTGTTTTATCAAAACTAATTGATTGCTTCGATGATGTTTCGAATAGTCTATTCTTTGTTCGGATGGATTAACCTGAAACACTTCACAATTAACATGTTATGAGTACAAATAATCGAAGCCAAAACATAACTGTTGCTAATAGCCAGGAATGAATGTGTGTGATTTCAGGCTTATTATGCCATTTATTGGCCCTTATTGGAAAAACTTCACCGTGCTATTCAGGACGTTTTGTTTTTTATTTCAAGAGCTTGGGGGTTTTTGGTCAGGCACTATTTAGTTAATTGAGTTGTATTCGCTGTTCCCATGGAACAGGATGCTTACCTTTCACCAACCAGATAACAGGATAATACGGTGCACCGTCTGGGAAAGTACCGTCGGCATCCGTAAAATAAATTAACAGATCGGGTGTTCTATCCAGCATCTCCACCCATTTGAATGCGGGTCGAAAATTTGTGCCGCCGCCACCCTGGATATTATCCGGCAAACTAAATTCGTCCCAGGGCTCGAATATCCAGGGGCCCTTACTTGCCATACCAGCATCACAGGCATGCAGTAAAATTCTCGCTCGCATTTGCCCCTTGATAGAATCAATCTCACTGATAAACGCTTTCATCTCAGCTTCGGATATTGAACCGCTGGTATCAAGCACGATCACAACATCCACCTGGCTACTACGAAGACTGGGGAATATAGCCGGATCGCCGCGCCGCGTCGAAGGTCGCGTATAACTGTAATCATCACGCGCTAACGACGTCATATAGCGTGCCAGTAACATTCGCCAGGGTAATTGGGGTTGGATAAGAAAGTCGACCAGGCGCGCCATGTCAGCAGAAAGCTTGCCCGCCTGCATGGCCTGTTGCGCCGCGCCCGCGAGCCGTTGCTGCCACTGTACACTTAAATTATCCCGTTCGTCATGCGACAAGGGTAGTGGCTGAGATGCGCCTTGAGTATTTTCATCCGGTTGTTGTTGAGGACTTACACCTTGTTCGTCATCGTCCTGTTGTTCAGGCTTTGGTGGCGGGGGCTCCTGGTTTATGTCCTGATTATTTTTTTGTGCATCTGCTTTGTCATACAAGTGCTGATCCAATGTCGCCTGATTTTCATTGTCCTCAATGTACGGATAGATCTCTTCAGCCGTCATGCCATTATAAGATCGTTCATAAAAAGAACCGGGTGGCGCATCCAGACCATCTTTCAATAATAATGGATTAATCGCGTAGTCACAGGCAATATCCCAGCGGTGCTTGATGCGGTGCTCGCGACGAGCAAAGTGTGACAACGCGCAGTGCAAGGCCTCATGTGCTAGAACAAATTGTGTCTCGGACAAAGATAGTTGTTCGATATATTCTGAATTGTAATAAAACCTGCGCGCATCGGTCGCGGTCGTTGTACACCACTGCGGATCGGCCATCACTAGAGGAAGACGTAATACCAGCGCACCAAGAAAAGGTTTATCAAGAATTAAACGGGTTCTTGCCGCAGCAAGCTTGTTTTCGATATCCACTTGTTCGATGTTGCATTTATGACTCATACAACATCAGGTCAGCCACATCGTTCGACCAGCGGGCAAACTCTGGCACCGAAAAGATATCCTCACCAATTGCACGATGCATATCAGTAACTAACATGACCCCCATCTCTTTTTGTGGGAATTTGCTGGCGTAATTGAGTATATGGCCAAATACAGTTTGCGCATCGGCACTATCTTTACTGCGAATTGAACGTCCCACCAGTGCCGTTGCAACAGCATACTGTAAATCGATTTCTTTTGGTGATACCACTTCTTCACCACGCGTAATGGCATCCAGATCGGGAAGTTGATCCAGATTATCAATAAACGCTTTTACTTCGATGCCTGCTGCCTGACCAATGCAGGCCTGCAACGCACCTAACAATAAGTCATGTTGGTTTTCGAATTTTTGCAAGGCACGATGGGCAAACTCCCACGAGCGTGGCGAGGGAAATGCCATGGGATTATGCGCCGGATCAAAATCAAACAACAATTCAGGACGGAAACGCACAAAGGCAATGATGCGATCGTCAATGTTATTCCTATAAGCCCACGCCACCCAGTCATCGGTATTCACCTCGACATCAAAGTGTGAAAAACGATTCGCCAACGGTGCAGGCATAGTATACGTCACGCCACGATCGCCTTGTCGATTACCGGCCGCAAAGATGGCCCAAGCCTCCGGCACCTGGTAATTTCCGAGACGACGATCCAGAATAAGTTGATAGGCGGCGGCAGATACACTCGGCGGTGCCGACGTAATTTCATCAAGAAACAAAATACCCTGCTCACCATGACGCTGTACATCCGGCAACATCGCTGGAATCGCCCATTCCACAACATCATTTTCACGGAAAGGTATACCACGCAAATCAGAAGGCTCCATCTGCGACAATCGAATATCGATGATGGGCACCGCTTGTTTATCCGCAACCTGAGCAATGATCTGTGACTTGCCAACACCTGGCGGCCCCCACAACATAACCGGGGTGTGATGGCCGTCTAATGTACTTTTAAATTCTGTATCTAAAACCTGTGACAAATGGGCTGGGCGCATTATCTTCCGTATCCCTCACTGAGCATGTTTTTGTAATCTACGAATACTACTAGGTAAACCTTCGGTGATAAAATGCGGCTCAAAAGCCCGCCTGTTTATATAACGCTTTTGCTTTTTCTGCGTCCTGTTCAACACCATTGCCCTGTTCATACATCTGAGCCAGCGTCGTTTGCGAGCCTGCAAGACCCTGTTCAGATGCCATTTGAAACCATTTTGCGGCCTGGGCAGAATCCTGTTCCGCACAATCGCCCTCCAGGTACATAAAGCCGAGACCATGTAGCGCGATCGCGTAGCCCTGTTCAGCCGATGCCTTCATCCAGCGAAAGGCGGCCTCACAATTCCGCGCCATGCCCAGCCCATTTTGGTACATGATCGCAACCCGGTGCTGTGCATCCATATCGCCAGCCTCTGCCATCGGTGTAAATAGCCGCATCGCCTGGGAAAAGTGTTTTCCTTCAAAGGCTGCCATTGCACTGGCGATAGTAATATCGTCTGAATCTGCCATCATTTTCTCCAATTCTCACGGGAATAGCATCTATTGTGCGCTAAGTCGTTCACAATATTAGTGTTTTCTAAACTTACTCGTTTACTCGGGTTTAAAACATATCTCCAATGGGAGCAATCTGAGACCCACAGCAGGCTAGCCACTTTCCCTATTGGGATATACAGCTAACCCATTGCTATGGCTATACTTCGAGCCGCTTTCATGAAAGAGGTGCTCTGCTATGAGCGCGGTATCCGCCCAGTCCATGACTGAGTCAAAACAGGCCTTGCGGTCTGGTATTCAAAAGGTTGCGACCGGACCAGAATACAGTAAAAACCTGAATTTCGACGAAGCTCACGCCGCCATGTCGGAGATTCTCTCTGAGTCGATGGACCCTGTCCAGGCGGCTATTTTCCTGATCGCGCTCAGAATGAAGCGCGAAGTCGATGATGAAAACAAGGGTGTCCTACAGGCGATACTGGATACGGCCCAGATCGTAACGGCCGATGTCGATGAGGTGCTGGATATTGCCGACCCCTATGATGGCCACACACGCGGTTTACCCATGGCCAGCTTCATTGCGCCTGTCATGGCTTCCCTCGGAGTCCCTGCCGTCTGTCATGGGGTTGAAGCGATGGGCCCCAAATACGGCATAACACACTACAAAATACTCAAAGCTGCGGGTAAAAGTGTCGATCTTGACGTCAATAGCGCAGCAGCCCGGCTCAGTTCCACAGGATGTGGCTGGGCCTATGTGGATCAACGCGCTTTTGCACCTCGCCTGCATGATTTACAAGATTTAAGAACCCGAATGGTAAAAAGACAGGTCCTGACCACGGTCGAGGTGCTGGTTGGCCCTGTTCGAGGTAAAAACAAAACGCATCTGCTTACCGGTTATGTGCATAAGGCCTATCCGGCGGTCTATGCTGAGCTGGCCCGTTTTGCCAACTTTAATTCGGCAATAATTGTGCGAGGCGTTGAAGGGGGGGTTATCCCCTCTTTGCAGCAACCGGCCAAGCTGTTCAGCTTCCATGACAAATCGGAAGAAAGGCCTGGGGAAATCAAACCAGGGGAAATCAAAATGGAACAGATCACGCCCCAGGAGCTGGGTATTGAACAGACGACCAGGGCCGTCCCCCTGCCTAAAGATTTGCCCCCGACCGTCAATAAAGCGGATAATATCGCCCGCGAATTTGACGTCGACGCGGCGGCTCAAAAAGCAGCGGAACTCGGGCTTGAGGCATTAAACGGCAAGCCAGGCCCCGCGCTGGATGCCATGATTTACTCGGCCGCCATTTGTTTGAAACATCTGGGGCACGCAAACGATTTCACATCAGCGGCTAAACTGGCACGCGATGCAATAACTTCTGGTAAAGCACTCGCCCATTTCAAGGCAGGATGAGTTCCTTACATTTAATTTGAAACTTGCAAGTATAGATACTGAAGAGGAGATAACGATGAACACACAGGACTTACAAAGCTACCGCACACACGTAGACGCTATGGAAAAAGCAGGCGTTGATGCTGAATACATCCAGGGCTGGCAGGGTGGTTTCCTGATCAACCCGCTGCGTGAAGAACAACGCGAAAACGATACATACACTGCGGGTTACGAAGATGGCACTGCACGCAATATGGATAACTTCAAAAAATTTGCCAAGTAAATTTTTAGTCGTTGTATGACTCGTCGCTTCGGCCATAACCTCCAGGGAGAAGGTGAGACCAGAGGTCGAGAAGCTGGTCTGGGCCATGGAGGGAATGCAAAAGGATTGTAGGGAACAATCCTTGCCCCTGGCCTCTCGCGACATAAACACTTCCATGTGCTAAAAAAGGCGGGATATCCCGCCTTTTTTATTGCCGGTGATAACAAATTATTTAAACAGGTTCGGAATACCCTTGTGCAGCGACTCCATGAGTTCAGGCACCTCAATATCAATAATTTGATCGGCTACCCATTTTTTATTTTTCTCACCCATCTGTTCGGTCATCCGATCGCCAAAGAAACGGCGCATGGGAAAACTGGGGCCACCATCATCATCGTCATATTGAAAATCAGCGTAATCATCCATGCGCTGATTTAGTCGATCGATAAATTCCTGGCGATATTCGCCTGGGCCGATTAAATCGCGCTTGTTATCCTCAATATGCTTGGCACATTTGATAGACAATTCTGTCATAAAACGTTGACGTTCATTCTCGTCAAATTTTTCAATCGTCATGCGATCAATCATATGCACCGTAAAGCAAAGATACTCTGACATGACGTCCAGGCGCTGGGCCGCGGTATCGGTTTGAAAATCATTGTTTTCCAGATTCAAGGTTCCATTTTGAGCAATCCGCACCGCGATAAAGGCCAATGCCCCCGCCAATTCTTCGACCGAATGGGTCTTATCTTTCTTATGCCACTTACTTTTTACACGCACACTACACCCCCGTAATACCTTAGCAATCACATACAAAACAACTGGTTAAGCCCGCCAAATACCTCTATGGCGAGTAGCAGACCAGGAACTAGCATGCTAGGATAATATAGAATCTATTTTACGTTGTTGCCATGACGACTCCAAGCTAATTATTGGATTAATCTTAGAGTGATTTTTAAAACGCGAAACCTATTTTTATCTAAATTGAACGGCACTCTCTCCGACGATGAACCTTAACCTTTCAAACATAAAGAACGTTGTGCAAACCAATTGCCACATTGCCGATTCTCATGCGGCGGGCAATTACACGATGTGCATTTATTTATTAAAAATGCGTGAACTTTATCGCTGGGAAAGTGGTTATGACTATGGCGATCCGATCCCGGGAGAAGAAGTAGGAAGCTGGTTACGTATGCGCGAAGAACTGTGGGAAAGCCTTGCTGAAAATGATTTCTCGAGTATCCCTATCGATGGCGTGGAATATGATCCCTTCGATTCAACCTCGATAAATACAATTCTGAAACCACAGAGACTTGTCTACAGTGGCGGACTAGGAAGAAATACCCATGCACATTTCTTTTTAGGTGTACTGGAAAGACACGAACACTACAACGGCTTTGAGATCATTGTCGTCGCCGATGAATATGCCCGCGACTTGACGGCCCCACCCGCCATGAGCCAAAACAATACCATTTACATACGCCGTGAAGCAATGCGCCGCCTGATCTGGGAGAAATACGAACAATGGTGTTGGAATAAACCAAACAATGCACTCGGCCGTGCACTGGCATTTTATGACTTTGAAAATCAACTGGAGCAGTCCTTGACGCTAATGACGGACAAGGAACTCAATGCAGCAATACTGCACGAGATAGGTGAAGTAAAAGCGTTCGAGATACTGGGAAGCAGGTGGGAAGATTTACTCTTTTCCTTGCCACATTCCAAACTGGAACTATTATTACGCTCGGCTCGCGATCATTTAGCCGATTGCCTGTCAACCTTGCCAAATATTATCGAAGCAGAGAACATTCCTTCGCTACATTTTTATATTGCCAATCTTACTCATTTGCGCAAAGATCTCTTCCCCTCTTTATTAGCGACTTACGAAAACTGGGTACACACATTGGATTTCAGTGAATTAAAAGCGACCGTCGAAGAAGGCGCCTTGCATTGGAAAAATATTTGCCTGTCAGTTTTATCTGCCTGGGAAAACGATAAAAACGTCGATCCACAAATACTCATCCACATGATAGACAACAACAAGCTTTAAACAACTTCCATAAATCATCCCCCACTTCACAATGTCATCATTCATGTAAAAATGCTTAAAACCCTAAATGGACATTAAGTAAACTATGCCCCCCTTGCGCTTACCCAAGTTGAGTTTGAGTGATATCCCCGTCCGTTGATATATGTATAGTACCGATCTCAGGTAGCCTGGTCATGATATATCCGGCCATCAATAAAGACGAAGATTGGTTTTCATTTTCCAGGGCCGTCAATAATTTATCAGCGACCACCTGACAGCGTTGTTCTTTAGTCAGGTCGACAACCCAGTCACGATACATCTGCCAACCTTTATCCATTTCACCGTCCATTTTTAGATAAATGTGCTCGGCATCGACCAACATGTCATCAGGAACATCTAAAGGGAAGCTATTATCATCAACATGGACATTTAGTTTCATTGACTTATCCTGGTATTCAAAGACACTATTGTACCTTGCGGCCACAACAAGATGTAACCATTATGCTTATCGAAATCCCGGCTCTACTTTCCAAAAAGAAACTGACAGAAATTCAGGATATTCTTGCTCATGCTAATTTTGTAGATGGCAAATTGTCTGCAGGGCAAGCGGCACGACGGGTGAAAAATAATGCTGAACTACCGCAGGATTCGCAACAGCGTAAGCGACTCAATACGCTCGTGATGAATACCCTGGTTCAGCACCCTCTTTTTCAGAATGCCGCCCTGCCTCATCGCATTGCCTCCCCTTTTTATGCGCGCTACGAAAAAGGACAAACCTATGGCGAGCATATTGATGACCCTGTCATGGGCCCATCAGGGCAGCGCTATCGCTCAGATATCTCCTGCACGGTTTTCCTTAACTCGCCGGCAGACTACGAAGGTGGTGAGCTCACGATTAAGACCCAATATGGTTCACAAATAGTCAAGCTGGAGGCGGGTTCTGCTATTTTGTATCCCTCTGATAGCCTGCACCAGGTCACTCCCGTCGCGTCTGGAACCCGTTTAGTGGCCGTCACCTGGATTCAGAGCCTGATCCGGCAGGCCGGGCGACGAGCGTTACTGTTTGAATTGAACCAGGCTCGAGAAAATCTTATGCGTGAACAGCCCGATTCAGATATCACGCATCAGGTCGATCACAGCTATGTAAACCTGATTAGAATGTGGTCAGAAATATAGAAAATACAGGCGGTTACAGGCGATACTTAATGTATAGTTAAAGTAATTTATCAAGAGTGATTGTGGTTAAATTCCCGCACGATCGGACACAAAAAAGGCCGCAATCGCGGCCCCTTTCGAGAATCAAGCTGTTCAGCAACGCAATTACCGTACTGAGCCCTTATCAGCATGCGCCATATTAATGACGTCATCAGCCAGCTCCTGATATTCCTGGCGGTATCCGGCCAGTTCGTGACCTTCTGGTGTAGCAAAATATTCTTCTGCCGTAACACCATTTTTTTTCTCGTATGCAGCAAATTTTGCCTGCATCTCCACCATTTTTTTAATCTTTGCCTGTTTGTCACTCATCGCAAACCTCACTTAACATATTGAATTTCATCTATTGTAGGTTGTTTTAGGGACAACCCAGCAGGAATTTACACAGGGAATATAGCAAAGGGCTTATATCCTCTCTATATCACCTTTGGTCAGGTGCCTGCCTGTAACGGCTGACTAATAACCACCTTTACGCGTACTTTGTGGCAAACCGGCAATTTTACGACCTTGTTTTGAAGGCATCGCAGGGAACATGTCGTACATCACTTTCGAACTTAGTCTTTTTTCGCCCCATTGTTTGCCCATGTCTTTTAAAATTGTGCGCTCATTGGGCTCGGCACCACCATTATTGAAGTGCTCATTCCGCAGATAGTTGATCACATCCCAATGTTTCTCAGTCATCTCAACCCCTTCGCTATCTGCCAGGGCTTTGCCTACCTCTTCGTTCCAGGCGCTTGCGTCTTCGAGATAACCATTGTCTGTTGTTGCAATAGTTTGCCCATTTACTTCCAGTGCCATTATTAATTTCCTCTAGAATTTTATCGAACCGTTAGAATCTGAATTGTGGCCTAATCGATATCCTTTTGATCCAGGGGCCACACACACTTATGAACCTGCGCCTATTATCTGGATTTTTTGCCCCGATTCAAGCACCCCATCGGTAATATATGGCTAATATTGGTAGACTTTACGTCAATTGTACCTCCCATTTACTGGCTTTCGTTCTACCAACTTCGCATAATCCGGGCCTGAACAAATGATTAGTCGATTATTTATTTCTTTTCAGGAAGTGTTTGTTTACTGTTGAAATATATTAAAGTGGAAGACAACCACCCTCATCTATTTCTTAAATGCTTTAGTGGCAAATTCATCAAAAGACTCAATGTCAGTTACACCATTGTCACCCCACCATCGGCCAAGCATTTTAATTTCGCCAAAGCTAGCATCCGTAGCATTTATGCCAATCTCTATAATATCTGTTATATGTAAATTTTTTCTCATTAACTCATTCGCAATCGTGGAGGGTTTTACACCAATTTTCAATTGCTCCTTTACATAAACTATTTCAGATTTAACTCGCTTATGTTTTTCTAAAAATTTTTCCGCTTCGTGCTGCTTTTGTTCAAAGTTTTCTAAATACAGCTTCACTCGGGAGACCTTAGCTAACTTCTTGAATCCAAGACGTACTACAACTACGGCTACGGCTGCTGTTATTGTTATCACATCAGCCATTACTATGATCTGTTAGCCGTTCAATATCCATGGTTAAACATAGCACGGTATTATTAATGCTGCTAAATTTTCCATTTACGTGCACCCACAAACATTTCATATTTAAAGGCTATTGGGAATATAAGATGGAAAACACCTTTGTTAAAATTATACCGTACCTCATGAATCAGCACTTGAGAATATCCTTTTATGAAAAATAAAATAAGCACGCGGCAGGGATGCCAAGCCCTATTTTGTCGAACATGGATGCGAGTCAAAACAGGACATGACAGAAAAAATATTCTCAAAAAGTTACCCTGATTCGGGGTGTCTTTTTTCTTTGGCTATTTTTTTTGGACAAGCAAAAAGAAAGCAGCTCGCTTCAGCGAAGCAAAATAAATATAAAAAAACTAACACGGATCAATCATCCGCATTAACTGCCGCGATGCCTTTTTGAGGCAGAAACAGGCCGCAACCAAATTTACGCCCGCCGCCAATGCCGTGCATTTGCAGTTTGAAGGCATTTTCTGGAATCATCTCGGCCACCATCAAACTGCGCAAATAGACATCGCCATCGCGCATGCGCATTTTACGTTGGCGTCCAGCCATAATTTTGGTCACGGGAATGTCCATTGTTTGCAGTACATCAACCATCTGTTGCAAAAATGCATCTTCATCCATCTGTTGTTTGCCAAGAATGTAACGCGCAAACATGGTGGGTAATACGCTAAGTTTTTTTGAAGTGCCCTCTTTTACGGTCAGTGCATGTCCATCGATATCAAGCACTTTACCTGACAATTGGCAAACATCATCAATACGGGAATCCGGGACACGCAGTGTCATGCGAGTACGCTGAGACAAACACAATACTTCATTTTCTGGATCGTCCGGGCGCATCCAGCCGTTACCTGATTCTGCAACATGGATTAAATGTAAACCCGCGAACGCTTCCTCTGCAAACCAGGGTAAGGCTGAATGTATTGCATCCGACAACGATTGAGCATGATCGACAGGTAAGAGCTTACAATCTAGCTTAAAAGCAACATCAACGACATCTCCTGGCGTTCCATATTTTTTCTTGCCACCTGCATCTTCGGTCCAAAACATGATTTAACCCTGTTATAGAAGCTTAACTATCGTGCTAACCGCGTTGCCCACTGGTGAACGCCGACTCAAGCTGATCCTCCCAGTTTTCCGGGGTATCCGAAAAAGGAGGTTTAACATCCATCTGAAAAAATATTTCGCCTTGCGCACCCGCAGAAACTTTTTCTTTTAATTCGTCAAACGAATTCATCGCATGGTTTTTTAGTAATACTTCACTAAGCCATAACATATTATCCGCACCTATATCCTCGTTATCAGTTAATCAACGTTTACTCGATCATAAAATCGTGCACGATATAACAACCGTTTATGTTCGTTATCATCTTCAAACGCTGTGCGATTATGCAATACATTATTGCTGATCACACCTTCATTTGCCTTTAAGCGATAACGGAAAATGTACGGTGAATCGCTTGCCAAAAAATCTGTAATAAAGTCGGTCGCCCTTTTTATATGCACATTTTCGAGCCATTCAATATTGCGCACACGCGCAGAGTAGCGCATATGTAAATAACCTTGATCATCGACAGAGAATACGGGGCCTCGGGTCTCCGCTCTAATTTCCCTGCCTGCCTCGCGATTAGGCGGAATGATCATCGCATCTGCGTGCATTAACGCCTCTATCCAGAGCGGATCCTGATCACGTAGCTGGATATATAAAATTTCAGGGTCGAGAAATGTATTCTCACCACCCCGTGCCGCAGGTCGAACACAATGCATGGCGATCGCCCTGACCGTTTGCGTGGCTGGATTGTAGTAACCGTCCGTATGCCAGCTCAGCCGCTTATTGCTATAGGGAATATAACTGCCGTGGCGACTGGTTTCCTTAACCTGGAGCGACGTAATACTGTCTTCATCTGAACAAAGATTGTTGTCCAGCTGCACCAAACCTAGCTGCTTGGCCAGCAATCGGATCGTATTCTTCGTGGCGGACGGCCCTTTACACTCGTATAGGGCAATGTTGGCCTCGCGCAGGCATCGTCCCAATGCCGTCCTTTCCTCGCCACTCAATCCGGCGAGGTTCTCAACACTCACCATCAGTGATTCGATCTGTGTGGGATAACTAGCGAGTTTGTCTTCCCGCCATCGCTCATACACCTTATTTTGGGCAAGGCTAAAGGCTTCGCCGTTATTTGCCAGCAAGCCATTCTCTTGTAATTTTGATCCAGGGTCTGACATTTGCTGTACTGTATTTTAAAACCTGCTAATAATGTCATGCGCCCAACTTTTCTGGGCCATCTAACAAAAAAATAATGACGGCGCTATTCACCTGCGACACATATGGATATATACTCCCGCCCGCTGGCAGTGTGCTAACAATCGTAACTTATTGTTTTACATATGCTAAACAATAAATCTGTAAGGAACCGTCGCCGCTCTATCAAATTTATAGGCAAGTGGCTGTTTTTTATCTACCCATTATGGGGTAAGAACGGGGCACGGGATCACCCCATAGGTGAGATTTTCCCGAAGGGCAGTGCAGCCTAGACTGCGATCAGTCAAACGAACAAGGTTTGTATGTGCCCCTGATTAGTCTTCTATGGAAATCAGGGGAATGAAGGTAAGCAACACAAATTAGCCGGCAATTAACAAGTTTATATCCGAAGGAGAAAGCAATGGATAAAAGTAAGATTCATCCTACGCCAATGCTAGACGTCTTAGAAGATGGCCCATGGCCTAGCTTCGTTTCTGGTTTCAAACGTATGCGCGATGAGTATCCTGGTGAGCGCATCAACAAAGTTGCCAACTCACTGTTAGGTCAACTCGAGCATTCATATGAAACCCGCAAAGGTTACTGGAAAGGTGGTACCGTATCTGTATTTAGTTACGGTGGCGGCATCATTCCCCGTTTCTCTGAAGTCGGCGACGCTTTCCCTGAATCAAGAGAATTCCATACCATCCGTGTGCAACCCCCTGCCGGTAATCACTATACCACCGAGGCCATAAACAAACTGGCGGACAGTTGGGAGAAATACGGTTCTGGCTATATCACTTTTCATGGTCAATCCGGCGATATCATGTTTATCGGGGTTGATACTGAGAACACACAAGGCTTCTTCGACGAAATCAATGAATACGGTTGGGATTTAGGTGGTGCCGGTCCTGCGGTACGTACCAGCATGTCTTGTGTCGGTTCGGCACGCTGTGAACAGTCCTGTTGTAATGAGCACACGCTTCAGCGACGTCTGGTGAATGAGTTTGCGGATGACATACACCGCCCCGCCCTGCCCTACAAGTTCAAATTCAAGGTTTCCGGCTGTCCTAATGATTGCGTTAATTCTATCGAACGTTCTGATATGGCCGTGATTGGTACCTGGCGCGATGAAATGAAAATCGATCAGAACGAGGTCAAGGAATTCATCAAGGCTAAAGGCCGTCAATATATCATCGACAACGTGACGACTCGTTGCCCGACAAACTGCATGACCCTTAATGATGATGACACGCTGGATGTCGATAATCACAATTGTGTACGTTGCATGCACTGCCTGAACGTAATGTGCAAGGCTTTATCACCGGGTGATGACAAAGGTGTAACAATACTGATTGGTGGCAAGCGCACCCTGAAGATTGGTGACTTGATGGGTACCGTTATTGTTCCATTTATGAAAATGGATACCGAAGAAGATTATGACAAGATAGTCGAACTTGGCTCTGAAGTTATCGACTTCTTCGCTGAAAACGCCCTGGAACATGAACGCACCGGTGAGATGATCGAACGCATCGGCCTGATGAACTTCCTGGAAGGCGTTGGTATAGAAGTTGACCCGAACATGGTTAGCAACCCTCGTCTAAGTTCGTACATCCGCATGGATGGATGGGATGAAGAAGCCGAGAAATGGTTCAGAAACAAAGCTGAAGAAAAGGCTGCTGCGGCAGGTTAATCGTTAAGCTACTACAAAATAGAATTTAAGAACTCAGGAGAAAAACATGGCAGCACAAGAAATGCGTCATCCAATTGAGTCTGGTTGTCCGGATGGTTTTCAATACATGCATCCATCCATGCGCAAAAACTTTGGTCAATGGAAATTTCATGAACATCCACGTCCCGGCGTCCTGCGCCACGTTGCCCACAGTGGCGACGAAATATGGACGGTCAAAGCCGGTACACAACGCATTCTGGATTTATTTAGCCTGCGCAAGCTCACCGAAATCGGTGACAAATATGGCGATGGTTATGTCCGTTTCACTATCCGCAGTAACATTGAATACATGGTCGCCGATCAAGCCAAGGTTGAACCACTGATCAAAGCGATTGAAGATGCAGGTTTTGTTGTTGGCGGTACGGGCAACTCGGTCGCCATGATCTCTCATACCCAGGGCTGGTTACACTGCGATATTCCGGGTACTGATGCCTCAGGCGTGGTGAAATCGATGATGGACGATCTCATCGATGAGTTTAAAAACTGCAATATGCCCAATCGGGTACATATCGCCACTTCCTGCTGTCAGATCAACTGCGGCGGGCAGGCCGATATCGCAATCAATATCCAGCACACCAAGCCGCCAAAGATCAACCATAGTCTGGTAGCCAACATCTGTGAACGTCCTACTGTTGTTGCACGTTGTCCGGTTGCGGCAATTCGCCCGGCAATGGTTAACGGCAAACCTTCATTAGAAGTTGACGAGAAAAAATGCATCTGTTGTGGTGCATGTTATCCTCCATGTCCACCGATGCAAATCAATGACCCTGAGCATTCCAAGCTAGCTGTCTGGGTCGGCGGTAAGCATTCAAATGCACGTAGCAAGCCTTCGTTCCAGAAACTGGTTGCTGCTGGCATACCGAATAACCCGCCTCGCTGGCCTGAAGCGACTGCGATCGTTAAGCGTATCCTGAAAGAATACAAAGCAGGTGCTAAAGACTGGGAACGTATTAATGACTGGATTGATCGCATTGGCTGGCCGCGTTTCTTCGAAGTTACCGGTTTACCGTTTACCAAGTACCACATTGATAACTGGAAAGGTGCTCGCGCCAGTTTGAATGCTTCTACTCACATCCGTTTCTAAATAGGGATTGAATCAATGAAGTTAGGCATTCAAATTAATGAAGGTCCTTATAACCATGAGGCTTCAGTGACAGCCTTAAATTATTGCAAGGCTGCGCTTGAAGCAGGTCATGAGATCTTTCGCATATTCTTCTACCACGACGGTGTAAATAACGGCACGCGTTATGCCACTCCCCCGCAAGATGATATCAATATTGCGGATAGCTGGTCGGATTTAGCTAAAGAGTATGACCTCGATTTAGTCGTTTGTGTGGCTGCAGCTCAACGTCGCGGCATCGTGGATGAAGGTGAACAGGAACGTAATGGCAAAGACGGCAACAATATCGCTGATGGCTTCCGGATCTCTGGCTTAGGTCAGTTAATCGAAGCGGGTATCGAAAGTGATCGTCTTATTGTGTTTGGCGATTAAGGCAGGGGAATTACATGGCGACAAAAAAATTCATGTATGTAAATCGTAAAGCCCCTTATGGCACGATCTACGCGTGGGAATCACTAGAAGTTATTTTGATTGGTGCGGCTTTCGAGCAAGACGTTTACCTTGCTTTTATTGATGATGGGATTTACCAGATCATTAAAGGTCAGGACACAACTGAACTTGGCATCAAAAACTTTTCGCCCACCTACTCTGCTCTCGGCGACTTTGAAGTCAGCAAGATCTTTGTTGAAAAAGAATCCCTGGAAGCACGTGGTTTGACTATCGACGATCTTATGCCTCTCAAATGGGAAGAAGAAGATGACGATGGTGAATGGATAGAAAAAGATTCTATTACAGTTATAAGTTCAGACGAGATGAAAGTGTTACTTGATGACTCTGACGTCTTACTAAACTTCTAGGGTGAAAAGATAATGGCAATATTACACACAGTAAATAAATCACCTTTTGAAAAAAACGCTTTAGATGCATGTCTTCGACTAGCTGCCAAAGGTAGCTCTGTTTTACTGATTGAAGATGGTGTATACGGCGCAATGAAAGGCACAGAGAAATCTGCAGCCGTTGAAAGCGCCGTAGGTGATATCAGTTTTTATGTTTTAGGTCCTGACTTGAAAGCCCGCGGCATCGGCGAAGACAAACTCATTGGTGGCTTCAAAGTCGTGGATTATAACGGTTTTGTTTCTTTAACCGTCGATAATGACAAAGTACAGGCTTGGCTTTAACTTTTAAAAGATGAACTATTGTGTAGTTCACTGCACGAGGAGAACGAACCATGGCAATTGAAGTAAACGGAAAATCCTTCGAAGTTGATGAAGAAGGTTACCTTGCAGACCTTTCCCAATGGGAACCTGCAGTCGCTGACGTAATGGCTAAAGAAGACGATTGTGAGTTGTCTGATAGTCATTGGGAAGTTATCAACTTTCTGCGTGAATACTATGAAGAATACCAAATTGCACCCGCTGTTCGCGTTTTAACTAAAGCGATTGGCAAGAAATTAGGTAAAGATAAAGGTAACAGCAAATACCTGTACGAATTATTCCCGTACGGCCCTGGCAAGCAAGCGTGTAAGTACGCTGGTTTACCCAAGCCAACCGGCTGCGTTTAATTTGCGCAATAGTTCAGGGGGGTGAGCCCCCTGAGACTTTATTAGCACGTCGAACAAATAATAATAGGGTAGGAACGCATGCACGTATTATTTGGCATATTGTTTTACGCGGCATTTTTGTTGCTTGTTGTTGGTCTGTTCGTAAAGATCAAGCAATACGCACAAACACCAGCTCCATTAAAAATTCCGACAACACCCGCTCCCGTTACCAAACTTGGCGTTGTCTGGCGCATGATCACAGAGGTTGTTTTATTTAACAGCCTTTGGAAATCAAACAAATGGATATGGATATTTGGCTGGTTGTTCCACCTGGCCCTGTTACTCGCATTCTTTAGACATCTACGTTATGTCGTCCCTTCCGACTGGTTTATTTATCCGTTGATAAATAACTGGCTGGTTCTTACCGCTGGCAAGTACGGTGGTTGGATTATGTTATTTGGCCTGACAGGTTTATTTGGTCGCCGTCTTCTTGTTGATCGCGTCCGGTATATTTCGAGCCCTTCAGACTTTGCGATGCTCCTGCTTATTATGAGTATTGCGGTTACAGGTGTTCTCGTATCATTCGTATTTAAAGATGCCTCTGCGGTTATTCAGCTAAAGGCATTTGTAATCGGTTTGATCACCGTTAATTGGCAACCGGTTCCTGATAACGGTCTTATCATCACGCATTTGTCGTTGGTGTTGACACTGATGGTTATTTTTCCAGTTAGTAAACTACTCCATGCGCCAGGCGTGTTCTTTAGCCCGTCACGTAATCAGGTCGACAACCCTCGAGAGCAACGTCACGTCGCTCCATGGGCACGCAAACTTGAATCAGGCAACTAACCATGATTGGTGGATGAGGAATAAACGTGGCAGATTTTGAAACCCCAGAATTAAAAGAATACTCCGTTATCCCGAAGTACAAAGACGGGACGATGGGGCACTCCAGGCCGTTCGTATCACGAGCGCCTTTCAACGAAGCGCTGGGTTATCCAGATGAGTTGATTGATGACTGGAAAGAAAAAGCAATCGAAAAAATGGGCGAGCTGCAGTCCAAGTATCGCTCTGTACAGGTTTATCTAGATATTTGTGTTAAGTGTGGTGCCTGCACGGACAAGTGTCATTACTATCTCGGGACACAAGATCCCAAAAACATGCCGGTTGCGCGGCAAGACTTATATCGCCAGGTCTATCGTCGCTACTTCACCTTTGCAGGCAAGTTCTTCGGTAAACTGGGTATCCCGGGGTTTGTTGGTGCAAAAGAATTAGATAAAGAAGTATTAGACGACTGGTACAGCTATTTCCACCAGTGTTCAGAATGTCGACGTTGTTCTGTCTACTGCCCTTACGGTATCGATACTGCTGAAATCACTATGGCCGCACGAGAAGTATTAGCGGTGGTTGGCATGGGACAAAAATATTCTAACGAAATTATCGGCAAGGTTTTCAAAATCGGCAACAACCTTGGACTCCCTGAACCTGCCCTTGCGGATACACTGGAGGGTCTTGAAGAAGAAGTCGAAGAAGATACCGGCGTCGCGGTTAAATTTCCGCTGGATGTGAAAGGTGCCGAAATATTATTAGTGACACCTTCCGCTGACTTCTTTGCTGAACCCCACGTTGATGGCTTGATTGGTTACGCTAAAGTCTTCCACGAGGCAGAGGTAAGCTGGACCATTAGCTCATACGCTTCTGAAGCTGCCAATTTCGGTATGTTTATCGGCAGTTATGAAAATATGCGGCGTGTCGCAATGCGTATTCGTGAAGCGGCACTCGAATTAGGCGTTAAACGTATTGTATTTGGTGAGTGTGGCCACGCATGGCGTGTTGCTTACAGCTTCCTGAACACGCTGGCGGGGCCATTCGATTTTCTGGATCCAAGATACCCCGTTCCGCAACATATTTGTGAATTCACCAATGATCTTATCAAGGAAAATAAACTGAAATTTGATAAGTCTGAAAATGATCATATGACGCTGACATTCCATGATTCATGTAATGTTGCTCGCGCTTCACGCATGGGTTCAGAACCTGGTGGACAACTCAAGATTCCTCGCGAAGTCATCAAGGCGGTATGTAATAACTTTTATGATATGGAGCCAGACACAATTGGTGAGGGTACCTATTGCTGCGGTGGTGGCGGTGGTATATTGACTGACGACCTGATCGAAATTCGAGTGAAAGGTGCGATGCCCCGAATGCAAGCACTAAAACATGTCGTAGAAGAAAACGGCGTTACCCACATGGCCGCAATTTGCGCTATCTGTAAAAGTCAGTTTACCAAGGTACTGCCCTACTATGGCTTTACCATGGACCAGATAGTCAGTGTACATCAATTAGTATCTAGTGCACTCATCTTGACGAAAGGTGTGAAAGAAGAAGCGGCAACGGAAGAAAACGCTGCAGAAACAGGATAATTTTTTTGGTACGGATTAATCCGAACTAACGGTTAGAACAGGAGACAGAGGTATGGCTACATCACGTGACGACATGCAAGACAACAAACTCACGTTTCGTAAGTTCGAAGACGGCGATCACGAATGGGATTCAATGACCGCTCAGATCTTTAGCGAGGACACTACTTATAAATGCCCAACTTACGTTAATCGCACTCCACCTTGCCAGGGCAGCTGCCCTTCTGGCGAAGATATTCGCGGCTGGTTGGATATTGTGCGTGGTATTGAAAAACCATCTGCTGATATGAGCATGCAGGAATATTCCTTCCATCGTTTGACCGATGCCAATCCTTTCCCTTCTATTATGGGTCGGGTTTGCCCCGCTCCCTGTGAAGACGGCTGTAACCGTAACGAGGTGGAAGATCACGTTGGTATCAACTCGGTTGAACAATTTATTGGTGATTCTGCACTTGAAGCCGGTTTCACGTTTGAAACAGCCACAAAAGATACTGGAAAGAAAGTCGCTATTATTGGTGGTGGTCCGGCAGGCCTGGCGGCAGCTTATCAGCTGCGTCGTATTGGTCATGCATGTACAATTTTTGATGACCACTCAGAACTGGGTGGCATGATGAAATATGGTATTCCTGGGTATCGTACTCCACGCGATGTGCTAAACGGTGAAATCGATCGCATCGTCAATATGGGTGTTGAAATCAAATTAAACACTCGTGTTGGCAAAGACATTAGCATGGAACAGGTAGAAAAAGATTTTGATGCTGTGCTCTGGGCGCTTGGTGCAAAGAAAGGTCGTCAACTCCCTATTCCAAATGCAGATGACGCACCCAACTGTCTAACCGGTGTCGATTTCCTTGAAGCCTTCAACGATGGTCGCTTAAAACTGGTATCAGAAAAAGTAATTGTTATTGGTGGTGGTGATACATCAATCGACGTGGTATCGGTTGCGCGTCGTTTAGGTCATATCACAAATATCACCGAAAAAGATCGCCCTGAAAATATTGTACTGGGTCAAACCGCACACGATGTTGCTTCTTCAGCAACAAAACTCGGTGCAGATGTAACATTGATTTCTCGTTCCGCTGTTGAGAAAATGAACGCAGCTGACCACGAAATTCGTGACGCATTACGTGAAGGCGTAAAAATTCGCGGCCAACTTTCACCCGTTGAAGTGATCCTTGATAAAGATGGTCGTGCAAAAGCACTCAAAGTCGCCGAGCTAGAAGACGACGGTAAAACAATTAAAGAAGGCAGCGAATTTGAAATCGAAGCCGATTTGATTGTCTCGGCAATCGGCCAAAGCGGTGACATGACCGGCATGGGAGATATTGGTAACGACCATGGCTTTATCGATGCCGACCAGCATTTTCAGGTTCCTGGCAAACCAGGCCACTTTGTCGCAGGTGATATTGTACGCCCTCACCTGCTGACGACCGCTATCGGCCAGGCATCTGTTGCAGCCGAAAGTATCGATCACTATTTCAAGCACGAAGATTTACGCAAACGTCCTAAGGTAGACAAACACACCTTTAACTTGCTGGATAAACTTCGCGAAACAGGTCATGAACCAATAGAGTTCACTAAAGAAGTGACAGATGAATATCGTGGTACCGATGGTGGCAAATGGGCTGTTCATAACTATGAAGATCGTTCTGCTCACGAAATCATTTCTTCAGATGAATTATTTCTGGGTCATTTTTCATTCACTCCCCGTATCAGGCGCGAAGAAGAAGTACCTGATTCAAAAGAAGTGCTTGGCCACTTCCAGGAACGTATGAAAGGTCTTTCAGAAGAACAGGCCGCAGAAGAAGCGGATCGTTGCATGAGCTGCGGCATGTGTTTTGAGTGTGATAACTGTGTCATCTATTGTCCGCAAGATGCTGTTTTCCGTGTTAAGAAAACGGATGCAACCATGGGTCGCTACGTCGATACAGACTATAGCAAATGTATAGGTTGTCATATCTGCGCAGATGTATGCCCTACTGGTTACATCGACATGGCCATGGGTGACTAACCGAGGTAGCTTACGTTGTTTCTTAATAATAAAATAATCGCTCTGATGGTCGCACTCGTGCTTCCAGTAGTCGTTCAGGCAGATTCTTTGCTGCCTGAACCCCCCAAGGCAAAGAAGAAATACAGTGAAAAAACGCAGTGTGTTGAGTCTGTGGAGGAAATGCGGAAGAATCACATGTCATACATTCTGCATCAGCGCGATGAGACACTCCGCAAGGGCATCCGCACTAAGCAATATAGCCTTAAAGAATGCATTAATTGCCACAACGCGCCTGCAGAGGATGGCAAGGTAGCGAGAACTGGAGAGTCGGAGCATTTCTGTAGCACTTGCCACATCTATGCTGCTGTGCAAATTGATTGTTTTAGTTGCCATTCTGACAAACCTGCAAATACTCAATATCGTCATAAACTTTCTTTGCAGGACACGTCTTATCATTTGAATGTTGCGACACAAAACCTGACATCTGACACACTCGAGCTATTAGCAAGCGACACTAAAGAGGGTCAGCAATGAATCATAATAAAGTTGACCAATATCGCCGTCAGTTCCTGGCCCAGGCAACCGCTGTCGCTGGGGTAAGTCTGGCTTCTGGGGTAATTTTGAATACCGTTCATGCCAAACCAGCAGATCAAGCTGCATCTAGTAAAAACCGCTGGGGCATACTGATCGATGCCAATAAATGTGGAACTGGCTGCAACAAATGTGTGTCAGCATGCCACGAAGAACATGGTGTGCCAACTTTAGGCAAGCCTGCCACGGATGCACAATGGATCCGCAAAGTTAAACTAACCGATAAGCAAACCGGACATGTTCAGTCCATCCCAATGATGTGTCAACATTGTGCAAATCCACCTTGTGTGGATGTTTGTCCGACTAATGCCTCAATGAAACGTGCGGACGGTGTGGTGCTTGTTGATAAGCACGCCTGTATTGGTTGTCGTTATTGCATGATGGCCTGCCCTTACAATGCACGTTCGTTTGTTCATGAGAAAACAACAGAACAAAAGTACCCTCGTGGTAAGGGTACCGTTGAGAGTTGTACGCTGTGCGTTCGGCGAATTGACGATCCAAATGGTCCATACGATCCTGCCTGTGTTGAGGCATGTAATGCAGAAGGACATAGAGCCATGTGGTTTGGTGACTTAAAGGATCCAAATAGTGAAATATCCGGGCGCCTTAAACAATATGGTGGTGAACAAATCCGTTCTGACCTGGGTTTGAACACTGGTATACGTTATCAAAACCTAACCTGAAAAAAATTATGAAGACACCACAATATACTGAAATTGAAGGACGCAGCCCCCTTTTCTTTGCCTTAATGGCTATCTTGATTGCGATCATTGGTGCGGGCGTTATTTCTGCATTAATAATGCACGGAGAAGGACATATCATTACCGGTATGACAAACCGCATTGTCTGGGGTGCACCCCATGTCTTCGCTGTTTTCCTTATCGTTGCCGCCTCCGGTGCACTAAATATCGCATCTATATCTTCCGTCTTTGGTCGAACCATCTACAAACCGCTTTCACCACTCTCCATGGTCATGTCGGTTACCATTCTGGCGGGGGGGCTGGTTGTATTGATATTAGATCTGGGTCGCCCTGAACACTTACTTGATGTCCCTCCTATTCAGTTTTTATACAACAGCATGCCGGCACGTTGGAGTCATTCGGTGTTTGGCTGGAACTTTGTCCTTTACACCGGTTTCATGGCGATTGTTATTGTGTATTTATGGTTCACACTCGTGAAGCGGCATAATAAATATGCAAAAGCCGCTGGCTTGCTCGGTTTCGTCTGGCGACTGGCGCTTACTACGGGTACAGGTTTAATCTTTGGCTTCCTGGTTGCAAGAGAGGCCTACGACGCCGCGATTCTTGCGCCCATGTTCATCGTGATGTCCTTTGCTTATGGTTTAGCGCTGTTCTGTCTGGTCCTGATCCCGGCGTACGCATGGACCGGCAGAGAACTTGGCGATGTTATCGTTGAACGCTTACGTAAATTGATGGGAATATTTGTCGCTGCGGCGCTTTACTTTGTCATCGTTTTCAACCTGACAAATTTTTATTCTGCTGCCAAAGCGGGTGGCATTCAGGACTTCCTGTTGTTTGGTGGCAACAGTTACAGTCAGGCATTCTGGATTGGTCAAATTCTGTTAGGCACATTATTACCCCTGGGTTTGACCCTGCTACCGGGTTTTAAATCACGTGGCGCACTGATTATAGCCTCCCTGCTGGTTGTTATTGGCGGTCTATCACAAATGTATGTCACCATTGTCGGTGGTCAGGCCTTTCCAATGGATATGTTCCCAGGCAAGGTGGTAGAAAGTGTCATCGGTGATGGCTCGATTGCCGAATACTCTGCAAGTCTCTATGAAATACTGCTGGGACTGGCTGGATTTGCTATCACAATATTCCTTGCCGTCTTTGCCATGAATACGATACGCATACTGCCCGCAAGCCTCGCGGACAAGGATATCGATCCGCACTACTCTGCATAATTGCCGCGTGGCAGCTTATACTAAGCCACTTTAATCTGCCTTTCCGTCGGAGATCCTGCGGCAGGCACTAATCAAACTGGACGCGAGTTAGCCATGTCGCGCATATTCATTTCAGCTGCTCACAAATCGTCAGGTAAAACGACCATTTCTATTGGTCTATGCGCAGCGTTCAGTCAATCTGGCCAACAGGTACAACCTTTCAAAAAAGGCCCTGACTATATCGACCCTATGTGGTTAGCTGCTGCGGCCAACCATCCCTGCTATAACCTTGATTTCTACACCATGCAGCATCAGGAAATACTGGATAGCTACGCCCGATATCAGGATGGCATAGACATAAATCTGATCGAAGGTAATAAAGGTTTGTATGATGGCCTGGATCTGGATGGCAGTAATTCGAATGCAGCCCTGGCGAAACTATTAAAAACCCCGGTGATACTCGTTATCGATGCCCGTGGCATGACACGGGGCATTGCCCCGCTCATCTTAGGTTACCAGGCATTCGATCAGGAGATAAATATCGCAGGCGTAATATTAAACCAACTCGGTGGCTTACGTCACGAATCAAAATTAAGACAAGTCATTGAGCACTATACTGACGTTCCCGTGATCGGCGCCGTACATCACGATAAAGCCATAACCATCGATGAACGTCATCTTGGTTTGATGCCGTCAAATGAAGTAGAGCAGGCAAAAACACAAATTGAATTACTCGGAGAAAAAATTGCTGAGCAAGTGGACCTCGACGCCGTGTTAGCCATCGCCCAGACGGCACCCGCGCTGCAATTCCCCCCCGCCAAACAAGACCAGCCTGCCCAATACGATACAGAAATCACAATCGGAATCGCACGCGATGCAGCCTTTGGCTTTTATTATCCTGATGACATTGAAATATTTAAGGAAAATGGCGTAAATCTTGTTGAGATCGATTTAATCAATGAGACAACCTTGCCACAAATAGATGGACTATTCATTGGTGGCGGTTTCCCTGAAACACAAATGACCTTATTAGAAAAAAATACGCCGATGCGAAACGCCATTAAAGCAGCGATCGAAGCCGGTTTACCCTGTTACGCTGAGTGCGGAGGCCTGATGTACCTTGCCAGATCGATCACATGGAAAGACAAGACTTGCGAAATGGCGGGCGTGATACATGGTGATATTGTTCTTCACGGAAAACCGCAGGGGCGCGGTTATATTCGAATAACCGAAACAGGCAAAGGTCATTGGTCAAGCCAACAGCCCGAAAATGAAGCCATTTGCGCCCATGAATTTCATTATTCATCATTGAATAATCTACCCTCTGACACCATCTATGCCTATGAGGTAAAACGCGGCACCGGAATTGACGGTCAACATGATGGCATTGTGTATAAAAATATGATGGCCTGTTACGCCCATTTACGTAATACAAAACAGAGTCCATGGACTACTGGATTTGTCAGATTTGTTCGAAATTGTAAACGCATGTGAAGGAGTTAATACCATGATTACAGTCACCAAAGAAGCGGCCACTCAAATCCAGGCGTCCGCAAAACAAAACCAGTCGGAGAACATGCCACTGCGAATTGCATGCAAACGCAATGATACAGGGCAACTGCAATACGTCCTGGGTTTTGCCGATGTTGAACACGACCTGGACTTACACTTCCATTCAGAAGGTATTGATATTGTCGTCGCACCCACCAGTTTTGATCTGATCAATACCATGGTCATCGACTATGTAGAACTCGATTCAGGCGAAAAAGACTTTATTTTCAAGAATCCAAATGACCCGAACTATGTCCCATCCCAGGCCTAATCTGACCAAGCGGAACCTTTTGAAATCAATTAGTTAGCTTTACTGCGATTCCCGTTTCCTGAAAAACTGATACACTTGAGACTAAGTACTTTACCCAATTGAGACCCAGGCTCGAAAACTAGAACGAAAAATTTATGTCCGATATAAAACGAAAAGATAGCCGATATATTCCGCGCCTCTGGCGCTGCCGTGCCTATATCCCATTTCTTATTCTGGCTATCTCGGTTCTTTTATTGGCAAGCTTTAGTATCAGTTCTATCCTGCAGAATACAGACAGTGCATGGGCTGTCGTTCTTATTGGTGCACTCACCCTTATCGCGATAGCCAGTCTCATCTCATTCTATTTTCTGGTTCAAAAAAATCTAATGTTGCCATTAAGCTCATTAAGTGAGTGGGCTAATCGATTGCACGAAGGTGATTTATCGGCACGGATTCCAGACAACGGAACCCTGGAGTTCTCAAAATTAGCGAAAAACATCAACCAGCTTAGTGATAATTTACAATTACTGACTGACGACATGCAAAACCAGGTGTCGCAACAAACCCGACACATCGCACAAAAAACGCGTTCACTTGAAATAATTTATGACGTTGCCGCCAGCATCAATGTCTCGCGCGATTTAAATGATCTACTCACCCGCTTCCTGCACACACTTAAAGATGTTGTAAAAGCACGTGCCGCCGTTGTCCGTCTGGTCGCTGATGATAACCAAATGAGACTCGTTGCCAGTACCGGCCTTGATGATGAAGTAATAGCACGCGAACAACTCATCCCCTCTGAATCCTGTTTATGCGGCAACGCCTTTGATACAGGGGAAGTTCAATACCAGTTTGACATAACCAAATGCGACAAAATTATCGGCCGCTCGTTCTTCAATGATGAACAAGTCGGCATGATCGCCGTACCACTTCAATATCGAGATCGCACTTTAGGCGTCTACAATTTATTTGTCGATCAGAATATGATCAGTGATGTTAGCGAAATAAATGAGCTGCTGACGAGTATAGGTCGCCATTTGGGTATGGCGATCGATAAAGCCCGACTCGACACCGAATCCAATCGTTTATCAATAATTGAAGAGCGCACTCGTTTTGCGCACGAACTGCATGATTCTTTAGCGCAAACCATGGCCAGCCTTCGCTTTCAAGTTCGCGTACTAGATGAAAGCCTGAGAAAAGGTGAAGAACCTGCTGTTTGGTCTGAGTTAGAACAAATAGAAAATAACCTCGACATAGCCTATGCAGAAGTCCGTGAACTAATCACACACTTCCGTGCCCCCATTGATAAACGCGGGCTCGTACCCGCCGTTGAACATCTCGTATCACGTTTCAGGAATCAAACAGACATCCCGATTTTTTTGCAACAGGAATGGAATATGGTTCAATTGCCCGCTAATATTGAGGTTGAGGTCATACGTATTATTCAGGAATCACTAAATAATATTAAAAAACATAGTCAAGCACATACTGTTCGAGTTATTCTACGCAGCGAGCCGCAAGGCGACTGTCATATACTAATAGAAGATGATGGTGTCGGCATTGATGCCACTCTCGACAACGACTCCGAAGAAGATCACTATGGCTTAAATATTATGTCTGAACGAGCAAAAAAAATTAATGCAGACCTGAAGATCGAAAGTGAACCAGGTGAAGGTACTCTCATTACTTTGACGTTCAATTACAATGCGAACACAAATCCCGAAGAAACGGATAATAGTGTCGTTGTTCAACTACCATCAACACAAGTAAAATCATGAGCTTAAGAATTGTTTTAATAGATGATCACACATTGTTTCGCGTAGGCCTTGAAGGTTTATTGGCGAGCCGCGGAATTGAAATAACCGCCTCTGTCGATAATAGTGGGGATTGCGTAAAACTTGTTAAAGATAAAAACCCGGATGTAGTCCTGCTCGACATGCGCATGCCAGACATCAATGGCATTGATATCTTAAAAAAATTACGTGAGAATAAACTTGAAATGCCGATTGTCATGCTGACCACAAGTACCGATGAAACCGATTTAGTCGAGTCATTACGTGCGGGTGCTCAAGGTTATTTGCTAAAAGATATGGAACCGGATGCATTAGTCATCGCACTGCGCGACATCGTTGCGGGAAAAACAGTCGTCGCCCCAGATCTGGCCCCCGTACTGGCCCGGGCAGTACAGGGCAAAGATGGTGAAGGCCCTGTGATCTCTGGCCCATTCGATGAACTGACACCGCGTGAAACTGAAATCCTTGGACTGCTTGCCGAAGGCCAAAGTAATAAAGCCATCGCACGGAATCTGGGAATATCAGATGGCACCGTTAAATTACATGTAAAAGCGATTTTACGTAAATTAAGCGTCCACTCACGGGTAGAAGCCGCCGTCATGGCCGTTCAGAAAGGCCTGCAAAAGAATAAAACATGAAGACATTTAATCAACTGGTCGAAGAGGTACGCAGCAAAGTTAAAGAACTTTTCCCCTGGGATCTTGAAGAACGCATTAAAAATGAAAACATCCTTATCATTGATGTACGTGAACCCTATGAATTCGACACGATGAATATCGAAAACTCCATCAATGTACCAAGAGGCATCCTCGAGACCGCCTGCGAATATGACTTTGAAGAAACGATTTCTGAACTTGTCGAAGCACGCGATAAAACAGTGATCGTCGTTTGTCGATCTGGTAACCGAAGTTTATTTGCCGCTGATATTATGCAACAGCTTGGTTATAAAGATCCAATATCCTTAAAGACTGGTCTACGCGGATGGAATGAGGCAGAACAGCCCCTGCTCGACAAAAACAACCACGTTGTCGATATAGATGAGGCCGATGATTATTTCTTACCGAAAATAAAACCGGAGCAACATTCCCCACGCTAAGCTAAATAGCTGTTCTGAAAAGGTATCCATTTAATTCATTTAGATTGCCATTGAGTTTTATTTTGTAGGAGCAGGCCAGACCGCAATGAAGCGATAAACATAGGCGTTATCGCGGTCTGGGCTCGCTGCTGCCACACAAATCTGTCCGACAATTTACTGCATTAAAGTGGATAGCTTTTCGGAACAGTTATTTAGATGCGCGTATACTTCTTCCGTTCCGATCGCTTCCCTTTTGCACCTGATTGTGACACAACGACGCCTTTGATGGCGTCCACATCGATCGGCCGCTTTTCGTGCATATAATCTTCATGCAATGGCTGTAGATAATACACTTTATCTTCAATGACTAATTGCCTGAAAATGTATCCATTCTCCACTTGTGCAAACACGTAAACACCGTGTTCGATGCAACCGCTCGGATCAATAATAATAATACAGTCCTTCTTGAATTCCGGCTCCATACTATTATCCATCACCTGTAAGGCAAACGGTTCACTGCTTGCACATCCACCTAAATCCATCACATACCTCTAAACTTGTTTCTGGGGTTAATTTTGTTGTTGGGCGTGTTCCCGTTCTTCCTGCTGTAGGGCCCATAGTTCAGCATACATTTGTTTATTCGCCAATAATTCAATATGGGTACCCTGCTCCACTATCCGACCTTCGCGGAGGACATAAATTTGATCGGCATCGACAATCGTTGAGAGCCGATGCGCAATCACCAACGCTGTATGGTCTTCGGCGACCTCTTTTAAGGCTTTGAGGATGGCCTGTTCAGACTGGGAATCGAGGCTTGAGGTTGCTTCATCGAAAACAAGAATTTTAGGATTCTTGAGAATAACACGGGCAATCGCCACTCGCTGTTTTTCTCCACCTGACAGTTTCAACCCACGTTCGCCCACCATCGTATCGTAACCCTCCGGAAGACTTTCGATAAAATCATGGACATGAGCCAGCTTCGCAGCACGTTTAACATCTTCACGTGTCGCATCGTTCCGTGCATATTGAATATTATATAAAATAGTCTCGTTAAACAGCACCGTATCCTGTGGCACGACACCAATTGCCTGTCGGAGGCTGTCCTGGGTAACCGAATTAATTTCCTGATTATCTATATATATGTGACCACTTGTTACTTCGTAGAAACGAAATAACAATCGTGCAAGTGTTGATTTACCCGAACCGGAAGGCCCAACCAACGCAATTTTTTTACCCGCCGGGATTTCAAATGTCACGTCGCTAAGAATAGTTCGATTTTCATTATAGGAAAAATTAACACCCTCAAACTTCACCGCTCCCGATTTCACCTCAAGCGTGACTGCATCCACCTCATCTTGAACTTCTGCCTTTCGTTCCAATAATTTAAACATCAGATCCATGTCGGCCAGGGAATACTTCAATTGTCGATAGACTATTCCCAGAAAACCTAACGGTATAAACAACTGAAGCATTAATGCATTGACCAGAACCAGATCACCCAGTGTCAGGGCACCATCAACCACACCCTGCCCCGCAAAAATCATAATAAACGTCACACCAATCGCAATAATTCCTGCCTGGCCAAAATTCAGTAACGACATCGATGTCTGACTCTTCACCGCTGCATTTTCCCATTGGGACATTGTTGCGTCGTAACGAGCATGCTCATGCTGTTCGTTGTTGAAATACTTCACCGTTTCATAGTTCAGGAGACTATCAATCGCCTGCGAATTGGCGGCCGAATCATGCTGATTCATTTCATGACGAAAATGCATCCGCCATTCGGTCACCCAAAATGTGAAAACAATGTAGATGATCACCGTGGAAAAAATCACAATCGCAAATCGGGTTTCATATTGTGTAAGCAGTATCACCGCCACCAGCAAAAACTCGGCAGCCGTTGGTAAAATATTAAAAACCAGATAATTGAGAATAGAACTCAAACTGCCTGCCCCACGTTCCAGGTCACGAGAGATGCCCCCGGTTTTTCTCTCCAGATGAAACCGTAAAGAAAGCGTATGTAAATGTTTTAATACGCGGTTCGAGACGGTGCGCATGGCGTGATAGCGGACTCTGGCAAACACAGCATCTCGTAATTCATTAAACAGGCTGCTCACCAGCCGTAACGCCCCGTAAGCCATTAACAACAACAGCGGCAATACCAGTAATTCCCCCTTTGGCAAATCAAGGGTGTCGACGACGTCTTTGAGAATAAAGGGCACCCCGACCATCGCCAGCTTGGAGATCACCAGGCTGAACAATGCAAACAGAACACGGCCACGATACTCCCAGATAAACGGAAACATACGGCGGAGATTTTTTAGATCGCGGCGTTCCGAGTGAGGCTCTTCGGTATAACGGCTATAGTGCTGCATCGACTTCGCTGGGCTGAAAAACGGCGTATTATGCCACGAGTGCGGACAAAATATCGGTGTGAGTACAGGCACGGGCTCCCTGCCTGGGGAAATTAATACATTTTAAGGATCTTCTATTGAACTCAAGGACTTAAACCATTGTCTTGAGTTCATATTGCACTGTATAGTGCTAAAGCTAACCCGTCAGAGCCCAAACTTAACCACAAATACTATGCGTCAAATCAGTTTCTTATTCATGCTTGTTTTCCTTATCAGTGCCTGCGATTCAGCGGATACTGGTATCCGGAATAAAGACAGCCGGAAACAAGCTGTCGAGGTGGTGGTGGTCAAACGTATCCCCCTGACCACGATCCGCGCCGTCACTGGCACCCTGGAGGCGACACGTACCGTACACATTTATAATGAGGAACAGGGTCGAATCAAACAGATCCCCTTCCATCAAGGTGATCAAATTAAGGCCGGCGATCTTCTGGTCGAGCTTGATGATCGATTAACCCGGGCAGAGCTGGACAAGGCGATCGCCGCGTACAAACAGGCGGCTCTTGATTACAAGCGATTAAAAAAACTCAGACCTCGCAGGCTAGCCTCGGAGGAGGAGATCGCCCGCGCCGAAACCGCTGTTGAACAGGCAAGGGCCGAACGCGTATTGCAGGAAATCCGACTCACCTATACTCGCATTGAAGCACCCTTCGATGGACTGGTCAGTGAGCGCCTCAAAGAACCCGGAGATGTAGTTGCCTTACACCAGCATATTCTTACTATCTATGACCCCAATACACTCATTGCCAAGGTTTATGTATCAGAAATCATCCTGCACAGCATCGCACTCAAAAGCGAAGTGGTCCTACGAATTGATGCGCTCGGCGATAAAAAACTTAAAGGTATCGTGGCACGTAAATACCCAATGATAAACCCTGCAACCCGGCAAGGTACGATTGAAGTGATACTGAGTCCAGCACCTGACGGTGCCTACCCTGGCCAGCTCACGCGGGTGACCATCGAAGGACAAACTATTCCATTAACATCGCTGCCTTTATCTGTCGTTCGCCACGATACCCGCGGTGAATATGTGTTTCGTGTTAACGAGAAAAATAAAGCTGAATACACCCCTGTTCGCACGGGCATCCAGATTGGTAACCGTATCGAAATTATCAAAGGTTTAAACCCGGGGGACAAAGTTATCAGCAAAGGTTTTTTGAATCTACGCGATAACGCAAGTGTGAAAATACAATCCCCACAGAATCACGCGCAACAAGAAAGCAAACCTAAAGATACGCCCAATTGATATGAAGCAACGGTTTCGAAGTGGCGGACTCGCGGCATGGTCAATACAACGACCTGTCGCGATTATTATGTTGGCCCTTAGTGTAGTGGTGATCGGTGGCTTTTCTCTCGATCGGCTTAGGGTCGATTTACTGCCCCACATCATCTATCCGGAAGTACGTGTACGCGTACTCGAAGCAGGTGTGCCTGCCAATATCATGGAAGATCAGGTTACCCGTCAACTCGAAGAACAGTTATCGGTGACCGAAGGTGCGATTGCTGTTCAGTCCAGGACATCAGAGGGCGCCAGCAGCGTCGACATCAGCTTCCCCTACGGCACCGATATTGATACGGCGCTGCGCGATGCCAGTACCCGTCTGGATCGTGCAAAGCGATTTTTACCGGAGACCGTAGAACCTGCGATTATTTATAAACGTGATCCATCACAGATAGCCGTACTGGAGTTCGCGGTCAGTGCAAAAACCATGGATCCGGTCAAGCTTCGTGAGTGGGTGGACTATGACTTTAGTCGCTGGTTTGTAAACTTACCGGGTGTTGCTGCCGCAGAAGTCGGTGGCGGCAATCGTCGTGAGATTCAAATCATTGTCGACCAGGAACGTCTGGCAAGTTTTGGCCTGACTTTTATTGACCTCAAAGAGCGCATCCAGAATAACAACCTGGAATCGCCCGGCGGACGCCTGCTGACCAGCACACGCGAGATCAGTACTCGTGCATTCGGTCGATTTAAAAATATTGAAGAAATCAAACAACTGCCACTGTGGCGAACTAACGACTCTGAAAATAGAATTATTCGTTTGTCCGAGGTTGCTCGGGTGGTGGACCTTTATGAAGACGAACGCCTACGTGTCAGACTCAATAAGGATTCCGCGATCAAACTTTCGATCCAGAAACAACCTCAAGCCAATACTGTAGAAGTTGTTGATGTTATTCTTGAACGACTGGACTGGTTAAATAATCAAGGATTGCTGCCAAACGATATAACCGTCAGCAAGATCAGCGATCAGTCCACCTTTGTGCGACATGCATTGCGCAATGCCAGTATGGCTGCTATCAGTGGTGCCATTCTGGCGATGATCGTTGTTTATCTTTTTCTGGGCAGCCTGCGTAGAACGTTAATCATCGGTACGGCTATCCCGTTGGCTATCATGGTCACGTTTATTATTATGTCCATGGGTAATCTGACCCTGAATATTATGACCCTGGGTGGAATTGCGCTCGGGATTGGTTTGTTAATCGACAGCACCATCATCATGCTGGAAAACATCACCCGCCATCAACGCGAAGGTGAACAACCATTTGACGCGGCCATAAATGCGGCAACCGAGATTAATAGCGCGATTGTTGCCTCAACCAGCACCAACCTCGCGGCTATATTGCCATTTTTATTTATCACCGGGCTCGTTGGCCTGTTATTTAGCGATCTCATTTTCACGCTTACTGCTGCCATCAGCTCCTCGCTGTTAGTAGCATTAACCCTGGTACCAAGTTTAGGCGCCCGTATAATCGACAAACCCGAAACACTGCGACGCACGAGTCGCTATCGTTCTTTTGTGGATGGGCTGGTTGAAAAATTGAAACATCGGTTAGGTGTAATGCTACCAGGTATACTGAACCATCCATGGAAACCATTTCTAGTTTTATTACCGCTCTTACTCCTGGCCATCATTCAGATCTTCGTTCTGAGCAAACAGACATTTCTACCATCAGTCGATGAAGGCAGAATCAGCATAAACGTAAAAACCGATACGGGAACACAATTCAATGATCTGGATGTCATTATAAATCAACTCGAAACCCTGGTTCTGAACCAAAAAGAAGTCGAAACCGTTTTCACCACCTCCGGTGGATATATTTTTGGTCGAACCGAACTTCGCTCAAGTAACAGCGGTAATGTAAATATACAGTTGCAGCCTGGATTCAAGTCAGAAGCATGGATTAAAAAAATACGCCAAAAGATCAACCAGCTTGGTTTAACGGGCGTTAATATTCGAATAAGAGCCAGTGGGGTACGAGGTATACGTCTGAGTCATGGCGACGATGATATCAGTATTCGCGTTCAGGGTTCTAACCTTGATGAACTGGCGACTATCGGTAGAGATATTGTCGAACGCCTGGACGGCATAAAAGGTCTGCGCAATATTTCTCAAACCTATGAGGAATCTAGAGAAGAAGTTACCGTCGAAATCAATAAAGAAAGGGCCGCTGATCTCAATATTCAGGTTAGCGATGTGGGTAATGCTTTACGCGTCGCACTGGAAGGACAGGTCATCTCGGAATACCTGGAAGGTGATCGTGCCTATAATATACGCCTGCGTTTACCTGCCGACTTGATGTCCTCGCCAGGCGACCTCGAAAATATCCTGGTTGGCATACATCAAGGACGTCCTATTCGTTTAGTGGAAGTCGCAAAAATCCGATTGACACAATCCCCGTCAACGATCAAGCGTGACAATCAACGGCGCATTGTTGAGATCAGCGCTTCCTTGACTGCCAATGCCGACCTGAGTCAGATTATGGATCATGTTGGCGCACGGTTAAAAGACCTGGAACTGCCCGAAGGTTACTCACTCTACGATGGTGGTGCGACCAGGACACTTAAAGAAGGCCAAAAGATGGGGACTATTCTATTTGCGCTGGCGATCTTTTTAGTCTTTGTCGTCATGGCTATCCAGTATGAATCGTTATTAAACCCGCTGATTATCTTGCTGAGTATCCCCTTTGCCATTATTGGTGTTGCCCTTGGTTTATGGCTTTCTGATCTTCCAACGGGGCTGGCGGTGTCCATGCCCGTATGGTTGGGCATCATCATGTTGGCCGGGATCGTCGTGAACAATGCGATTGTGCTGGTTGAACAAATTGAGATCGAACGAGAAAATGGGCTTAAGCTGGATCTGGCCATCATCACCGCTGCTAAATTAAGACTGCGACCCATATTGATGACCACACTCACGACCGTATTTGGCATGATGCCCCTGGCGTTAGGTCTCGGCCGTGGTTCAGAGATGTTACAGCCCCTCGCGATTGTGCTGGTGTGGGGGTTATTCTTTTCGATGATGGTAAGTCTGGTGATCGTACCCGCGCTTTACAAACTGATTCGTTCTAGAGAACGACAACCGGTATTAGCGTCGTAAGCACCCAGCGCCGGCATTTCCTTTTTGTCCGCAAATGAACGCCAATGCACGCGAATAAAAAAACAAACATTAGCGTTGTTTGCGTTTATTCGCGGACTGAAATAATAAAACATTCTGACGTTTACACGTTAGCCGATAAAAGTCAGCTTACTTACCTGCCGTTGGATAAGAAGCACTCTCCTCGCCAGCGGGATTAAACCACTTTAATTTATCGTGCAGTTTTACCACGTTTCCTACGATAATGAGTGTCGGCGGTTTTACATCATTCTCGATAACCAGATCGGCGAGCGTGCTTAGATCCCCGATATGTACGCGCTGGTTCTGAGTCGTGCCCTGTTCAATCAGTGCCGCGGGAGTATCTCCATCCAGACCGTGCTTGATCAAATTCTCACAGAGAGGCGCGACAGTATGCAGCCCCATATAGAACACGACGGTTTGATTCGGTTGCGCAATCGCATCCCAGTTCAAGTCCGTACTCCCATCTTTGAGGTGACCCGTCACAAACATGCATGACTGCACATAATCACGATGGGTCAAAGGAATACCTGCATAGGATGAACACCCCGCTGCCGCAGTAATACCCGGTACGACCTGAAAAGGGATACCCTCTTCCATCAACGTCTCTATCTCTTCACCACCCCGTCCGAATATGAAGGGGTCGCCGCCCTTCAGACGCAGCACTTTTTTGCCTTCTTTGGCGACACGCACCAACAGCGCATTGATCCCTTCCTGGGGCAGGGTGTGTTTGTCCCGCTCTTTGCCGGCATAAATAAACTCCGCATCACGCCGCACCAGATCCAGAACAGGGGCCGATACCAGGCGGTCATAGACGACCACATCAGCCTGCTGCATGAGTCTCAACGCCCTGAAAGTGAGCAAATCCGGGTCGCCGGGGCCGGCACCAACCAAATATACCTCGCCGTGATGGGCTGGAATCTCGGCACGCTCAATCGCCACTTCCAGAGCCGATTCCGCCTCTTTGTCCTTGCCGGCGATCAGCATGTCGGCGATCGGCCCTTCGACGATACCTTCCCAGAACCGTCGAATCTCATCCGTGGCGGAAAAACGGGCCCTGGCCTTGCCCCTGAAACGCTCTAATAACGACGCCAGACGGCCATAGGCCGCAGGAATGAAGGTCTCCAGCCGGGCACGTAAAAGGCGTGCCAGGACCGGTGAAGCGCCACCGGTGGAGATCGCTATCTGTACGGGTGTCCGGTCGATGATAGACGGCATGATAAAGCTACAGAGCTCTGGATTATCGACCACATTTACGGGTATCCCACGGGCCTTCGCCAGCTCAGAAACGTGCTGATTGACCCCCTGGTGATCCGTCGCGGCGATGATAAGCCGGGCACCCTCAATATCCTCAACAGCGAACGCTCTGGCGATATGTTCCAGATCGCCTTTGTCGGCCCAGCGGCCTAATTCGTCGCAAAGGTCAGGCGCAACGACTTTTACCTTTCCCCCCGCTCGATTGACCAAATAGACCTTTCTGGCTGCCACCTGACCACCGCCCACCACCAGACAGTGCTGGTCACGAATATTCATGAAAATGGGTAAAAATCGCATCGGCGGCAAAATCCTCTTCGTGCTTGAAAACGGCCAGTATGATAACGACTTAGCACTAAAACATCTTACTCCAGTCGAGATACTCCCTTGTGAATCACAAGGTTACTGGTGAATTATATCTTATAATCTTGTCTATACTCACTGTGAATGGCTCATTCTCTAACCATTCTCATTTACATATCACGATGTCAAGGAGGTGTAGTATGAGACGGCGTTTATATTTCCTTCTCCCTAATGTTCAAAGTGCCAAAGTAGTCCACAACGAATTGCTGCTCGCGAAAATTGATGAACGGCACCAACATGTTATCGCTCGCGACGGTATCGATCTGGAGGACCTACCCGAGGCAGGTTTAAGACAAAAATCTGACATCATCCACGGTCTGCAACTCGGTGTGGTCATCGGCGGCCTGACGGGCATGATCCTGGCGGCCATCGCGGTCGTACTGGATATGATTGTACCCGGTATCGAAGCCTGGTCGGTTGCTTCCCTGACTGGAGGTGGCGCATTTTTAGGCGCATTTGCCTCGACGATGGTGGCGATCAATGTCAGTAATACTCGATTAACGCAATTCAAAGCAGACATCGAAGCAGGACACATTCTGTATATGGTCGACGGCAAGTTTCAGCGTATCGAGGAAATCACTCAACTTGTGAGATCCCATCATCCTGAAGCTGACATGCGTGGCCTGGATCCCCAGATCCCTGCCTTTCCCTAGATTTCAGACTATCTTTCCGTAAGGAGATTAAACGAGGGCGGTTTTACCGCCCTTTTTATTTGAGCGTAAAGTATTTTTAATCCGGATCCGTTAAAATGCCCTATCTGTGAATGCAAAATAATATAAATAAGGGACACTATGTCAAACAAAACCATTCTTGTAACCGGGGGCGCGGGTTATATCGGCAGCCATACCGTCAGGCAACTAGGTGAGACCGGTGAAAAAATCGTTGTGCTCGATAATCTCTCAACCGGGTTTGAAGCATCGATTTTGCATGGTGACTTTGTCAAAGGTGACACGGGCAACAGTGACCTGGTTGCAAAAGTTTTGGTAGATTATGACGTCGATACCGTGATTCACTTTGCCGCCCATACCATTGTTCCAGAGTCAGTGACCAATCCACTGAAATATTACTGGAACAATACCTGCAGCACTCGCAATTTACTGGAGCAATGCAATAAACACGGTGTAAAGAATTTTATTTTTTCCTCAACGGCCGCCGTCTATGGTACCCCGGAATCAGGTTACGCCCGGGAAGATTCCCCAACAGCCCCGATTAACGCTTATGGTTCTTCAAAATTAATGACCGAGATGATGCTGAAAGATGTGAGTCTTGCATCCGATTTAAATTTTGTTGCACTTCGCTATTTTAACGTTGCCGGCTCTGACCCTCAGTGTCGAATTGGACAGTCAACACCCAAAGCAACGTTACTGATCAAGGTTGCAGCAGAAGCGGCCGTCGGCAAACGATCTGAACTCTATATCTTTGGCACAGACTATCCTACTGAAGATGGCACCGGTATCCGAGATTACATTCATGTTGAAGACCTGGCCGATGCCCACTTGCGCGCCCTCGATTATCTACGTGAAGGTGGTGATTCAACTACATTGAACGTTGGTTATGGTCATGGATACAGTGTGCGGGAAGTGCTTGATGCGGTTGCTCGCGTTGATGGCAAACCATTAAATATCATTGAAAAAGAACGCCGCCTGGGGGATCCGGCCAGCCTGATTTCTATTGCCGATGAAGTTAAAACAAAACTGAACTGGGTCCCAAAATATGATGATCTGGACGTAATTGTTAAAACATCACTCGACTGGGAATACAAATTAAAAGATAACCCGGAAGGCTTTGTGAAATAACACATAAGTGGCTAATAATTCAGTACAAGCTCGCAACACCAATATAATAAGCACGTTATTCCCGGAAGATGTAACTGGTATCATTCTACCAATCGATAATTACCAATCACATTTAAACCCCGACGAATACGAGATGGTTCTCTCTGCCAGCAATAAACGTAAATTTGAATTTTCTACCGGAAGATGGTGCGCAAAACAGGCTTTCGCATCCGAAGGAATACATAATATTTCTATTTTGTCAGGCGGCAACCGAGAACCGATCTGGCCAGATGGTTTTACAGGCAGTATTTCTCACTGCAAAGATCAATGCGGTGCGGTTATCACAAAAACCACCTGTACAAAATCTATTGGGTTTGATGTTGAAAATACAAAAGAACTAAAAAATGATATCGCCAAAGCTATCTGCACCGATGAGGAAAAAGACTGGCTATGCCAACAAAGCAGTTACGTTTATGATACACTGGTTTTAACGATCTTTAGTCTTAAAGAGTCTGTTTACAAATGCGTATACCAACATCAACACGTAAAGCTCGGGTTTAAAGACTGCAGCATCATCGCTGACCCTGCCAACAATTCGGCAAACATTGTCTTTGCCAATGCTACTATCGACCCTGGTATAAATTTAAGATTTACGACCACAGAAAATCACATATACTCTGGCGCATTTTATCCGCGCTAATTAACCCGAGATCTGTATAAGGGAAACTCTATATCTAAAAGCTCTAAAAATTTAATAATGTCGTCATTCCGACATGGTTTTGGCCGGAACACCGTGCCCCTCAATTATATTTGGAGGGTATCTAAATAACGGTTCCTAAATGGTATCCACTTTATGCCGTGTAGATCGCCGGAGAAGTTTGTG
>ENA-ORDP01000202-ORDP01000202.1-marine-sediment-metagenome-genome-assembly--contig:-NODE-202-length-40238-cov-3.649653_pt1 | contig 40238 bp, 62 predicted proteins | sample MGYA00248627_ERZ508539 | MGnify/ENA primary metagenome ERZ508539 (study PRJEB26208, sample SAMN05571518) | marine sediment metagenome | biome: deep sea; feature: Hydrothermal vent; material... | reverse complement strand
GTTTTTTAAAAATAAAGTCCGATGTTATGTTAACATGCCCGGGAATAATATCTATTATTCCCGATAATTTTGTTGGTAGTAAAGAGTTTACAACAAGGAGTTGTCTTTAGCGGGTTGAATCTCGCCTCTATATGTACCCCCTACTGTTGCTAAAAGGCGCGATTGGAGCCGTTTCAGGTACTGTTCGCATAAAAAACAAGGTGTTTCAAATGCAATTCTACCATCACCAGAGTTAGCATTAGCACCCTATACAATATACAGTATACTGTTACAGTATAATCACCTACAAGTTTATATTTGGCTCTCTAAGTAAACTCTCGGTTTACTTGCGCGTTATATAATAAACTTCATCTCATACACAGTTCCCCATTTCTCAGACCAGGTTCATTACATAGATTACAATTAATATAAATATCTATTTAAAAGGCACATCTCCTTCTTTTAAAAGCCCCAGCCATTAATCAGAACCTACTCAAATTCCAACGTTCTCTCTTATAAATACATCCTAGGTCGTTTTATTTATTTTAGAGGCTTAAATGACTGTTTAAGCCTTTTGTTCAACAAGGAAATAGGTCTTAGTACCGGCAGGTTATTATTTTCATTCTTACAACCCTATTTATAGATATTTTTGAAAATAGAACTTGACAAGCATTTATCGCAGTGTTATACTCAATATAACGATTAAATTCGCAAGACTAGCACTTCCCAATCAGTAATATAGAGAACGTCGATTTAAGCTTGAATTAACAGTGAGTTTCTTCAAGAGAGATATCACTACAAATCAGTTAAGTAAGGAGAAATCATGAAAGAGTTAATTAGCTCGGAATATTACAAGTTTTTATTCAAGGATACCTGTGAAGATGAAATCTTATTATTGGATTTTGCCGCGGTATTTGAATTGTCTAATGTGAAAGTCAGATTGCATGTGTACAAACCAAATTATATAGCCCAACTAGAGAAAATTGGATGTATTCTTTCGTATATTCAATTTGATGACCCTTTCACTGTAATGGAAGCCAACAATTCCTTATTATCAGAAATCGTTAAATTACATAAGAGAACCACCAGATATCATTTAAACTCTAAAACCTTTATTAATTTAAAGAAGAAGCTGGTTTATGATTTTTTTTAAGTTAAATAGGAGTATTGCACCAACATTTGGAGACAATAATAATGGATAAGACAAAGGAATATATAAGGATGTGTGAACATGCTGTTGAAATACAGGGTGGATATATATCAGATGATTATGATATATGTTTTCATAAAGGAATTATAGGAACGCGACGCTCACAATTACCAGGTGGCGGTGGAAGCGATATTTTTATTAAAAGAGTTGAATTTGGTTATGTTTCTAAGTTAAGACCAAAAGAATGGAATGATTACTGTATTTGGTTACCCAGACAAGATCAGTTGCAGGATATGGTTAAAAATGAAGAAGAGTTTGGTTGTGATTGGTCAGATGATTTAATTGATAGATTTTATTATTGGCATTCCAAATATGGGGTTGCTAATTGGTCAATGGAACAATTATGGCTATCATTCGTAATGTTTGAGAAGTATTCAAAACGGTGGGCCGGAAAAGATTGGGAGGCAATATATCACCTTTAAACTTGACAATATTAATTTTTAACATTATACTTGAAGAAACCTAATGGAGATTTTAAACTGAGGAGTTAATCTATTAATTAGAAAAGGAGAAGAACAGTGAATATTACAAAACCAAGATTTAATTTAGAAGAAATATGTTGGATCATGTATGAAAATAAGGTTATGACTGCGATAGTGGCTGGTATAAATATAGTAATAGATAGACAAGGAACGGTGGTTTCCTATAATATTGTTGATGAAATCTACAGATGTGGTACGATGGCTGACATAGAAGAAACTTCACTGTTTAAAGATAAAAAGACTTTAATAGCAAGCCTTTAGGGAAGGAGTTAAATTATAACCAATGGATAATGTTGATTAATTGTAGTAATTTTGCTACCTAAATAACCCTATATTTTTACTATAACTTAGCAAAGCTGATAAGTTATAGTCGGCAGTTTATTTAAAAGTAAATTAGGCTTCATAATATAATGTTAAGTATATAGTTGGACATTAGTTTAAAATACCTTGACAAATCTGTACACTATATTATTCTTAGAGAAAGAATGTAAAGGAGATTATTCTAATGATAAATGATATTCTATTTAATTTATTTCGTGTGATTTTTTTTAGTTTTTATTTATATGCTTGTTATCTACTGGTATTGGCTTTTTTATCTGATAAAAAAGATTTAAATAGACTTGAAAAACTAGAGAGGGATAATCGGTGAATATAAAAATACCAACCGCCATATCTTTAAGAGAAATAGAGATACTTAATAAATTAAGTTTAAATAAGAATGTATTGGAGATCGGATCCTTATTAGGATACTCTACCATAAATATTGCTAGGCATGCTCATAAGGTAACCTCTATCGATCCACATGAAGGATATCCTTATGAAGGTGCAGATTCTACTCTTGGGAAATTTATAAGCAATTTGAATTATTATAATATTCGTAATGTGAAAGTTTTTAAAGACCGGTTCCAAAATATAGCGAAGCAGGATTATGATTTTGCATTCATAGATTTGGATGGACAATACCAAACTACCATGGAAGTATTGGAGTACACTAAGCATATTCCGGTAATTGCTATTCACGATTTTGACCGACCAAGATGTTCGGGGGTTGCGCATGCCGTAAAGGATGCAGGAGCAAACATAGTGCAGGTGATTGATACTTGTGCAATTATTGAAAATATTTATAAAACTTGACATTTTCTATTTTCAGTGCTATACTTACATTATGAATAAATTTTCAAAACATATACCTGATTTTGTCGATGTAGATAGAAATAAAAATTCGACGGAAGAATTTGAAACCATAGAAGAACTGCTGTCTCTTGAAGGTGTCCGCAGATATGGAAAAGACGTGTCTTCATATTTTGCTATGGCAGATAATTGCTTAATGGAAATTTCAGACAATGGTTTTTATTGGTGGGTAATAGGATATATAAAAAATCCTGAACTTGTGAATTTACCAAAATGGGAAGGGTGGAAATTTCGAGCCGAGCTGTCTAATGGGGAAAAGGTCATTCTAAATGATGGAGAAGTATCTGTGGCTTATGACAATGTATTGATTTTAACAGATGGCACTAAAGCCAGAAAATTGTAGATAGAGTATAAGGATTTAATTATGAAATTATTAGAATTATTTGCAGGCAGTAGATCGATTGGCAAAGTCGCAGAATCGATGGGCTTTGATGTTTTTTCCATTGACTGGGAAGCGTATGAAGATATTAATCTATCTATCGATATAGGTAAATTAAAAGCAAGTGATGTACCGTTTATACCTGACATTGTTTGGGCCTCGCCTGATTGTACCACCTACTCGATAGCGGCTTGCAGTACACACAGAACAAGTAAAGCTGGCCATAGGGATAAACAACCAAAAACAACATACGCGATAAAGTGTGATGAAGTTAACCAACACTGGTTGAATTTAATTGGTAGATGGCTGATGATTAACCCTAATTTGGTTTTCTTTATCGAAAACCCTCGCGGAATGCTACGGCACATGGATTTTATGAAAGGCTTAAAACGACACACTGTTTGGTACTGCAAGTACGGTGATATTAGAGCAAAGCCAACAGATATCTGGACAAACTCAAAAACATGGAAACCTCGACAAATGTGCCATAATTATAAATATGATGATGACGGCAATATTATCGATAAGCACTGTCACCACGAGAGTGCAAGGCGCGGAGCAAAAACAGGTACACAAGGGCTTAAAGGGTCATATATGCGTAGCCAGATACCGACTGAGCTGTGCAATGAGATATTGCGGGCAAGCATCTAACATTACAATAAGCGACAAAACAGTTAAGAATATGAAAGGAATGCCCGCATATTTGAAAAAAACAAAGATTGCATGATGTACCTTATACCAATGATGATTACCATTATGATCAATGGATAGCAGGCTATACTTGTAGAAAAGGAGAATGATCTATCATGTTTAAATATAACGACTTTAAAAATGGTTTTAAAGATTTTTTTAAAATAGCATGTAATAAAGAATTTTGGAATTTTAAAATATCTAGCTATGATTTGGGTATCTTTTTTGGGGCTTCTATAACTATTCTGTCAATACAATTATTATTTAAAATATGTAAATGAGGAGTAAATTATGGAAAAACCATTAATTAGAAATGCTATCCAGACACCAGATGGTACAATATTAGAAAGCAAATTCCGACACGATTATCAAGAATATACAGATAAGAACGGAAAAACCTATATGGTTGATGGTGGATTGGATTACTTGAGGCGATCAATAGTAGGAGATGAAAAGGATCTTTCTCTTTATAACAATGAACCTCATGAAGTTCAACGGGAGGTTCTTACATGGGGAACTCGTGGTATAAATGGTAATTTGTCACTCAAGTATGTTAAAATATCTGAAATGGAAACTTCCCACATTAATGCTGTTTTATTGGAATATCATCCTATGGATATAATAGAAGCCTGTATGGAACAAGAATTAAAGAATAGGGAAGAAAAATAATAACCTAAAATTATATAGGGTTATAGTTTATAGTAAACTATATACTATGTAATATTATATCTGAAAAGGTAATTTTATGCTAGTTAATATAAACGAAAATAACAATTCATTTGGTATTACAATAAACAAACCTTCATTGAGGTATTTAAATGAATTTGTGAGACTCAAATGTGGACCTGATTTATTGCTAAGTAGATTCTTCCCCAATGCTAAGGAAAACAACTGGCCAATTTAATAACCAGTAACAAAAAAGGAGAATGAGAGATGATTGAAATTAAAACAGTAGCGGCACATCTTGATATTGAAATATTTGTTAATTGTCCAGAATGTGGTTATCTTATTGATCTTCTGAGAGAGGACGACACAGATGGGACTATGCATGATGATGATAATTTTTTGTTAGGTCAAATGTTCCCAGATGAAGGAGGCCACAAAGATTTTGAATGTGATGATATTGTTTGTACAAAGTGCAAAACTAAATTTAATGTAAAAGGTTTAGAATGGTAGTGATTTAAATTACCTTTACGGAGGGGTTTTACAATCGCAATAGACAAAACTGATTATATAAATATTAGATAATATATTAATTAGGATTTCTAAAATCAAAAGGAAAATAAAACTTGACATGCCAATATCTATATACTATGCTTGGAATATACTTGAGAACTAATGAGACTCTAAAATAGGAAAGGAATCAGAATCGTGAAAAATCGAATAAGAAATATAAAATCAAAAAGAGATGTTATTTTTTGGGATACCTCTAACAACCATTGTTCAGATTTAGATGAAGAAATAGAGTTTTTATTAGCCTCACATCAACCTAATATATGGAATGAAACTGTAGATGTTTTAAAATCTATGTGCAAAAAAGAATTCAATGAGTGGAGAGAAGTGGACGAATATAAAAGTTCGTTACTTTATGCTTAAGGAAAATTATGAAATTGTATCATGTTACTTCTGAAAGGAAAGCCCGACGATATCGAGAAACCGGTCACATAATTAAACCTGTAAGAGGATTTACAACTTTATCTGGGGCAATGGTTTGGGCTATTCATACAGGGAGGAAAGTTATCTATGAAGTGCATGGAGATCCTGCTTATAAGCTACCTGATCATCATAATCTTTTCGGTGACGCTTGGTGGCTTGATCAAGATATAGTAGATTTTAAATGTATGAGATTAAATAGGGTTCAGAGAAATTTGGTTAATATTACAATATGAGAGCAGGTGGCTATAAATCAGGAGGTCAACCTGAATAAAGAGGAGTTGGTTATCGAAGCATTCTATGTGATGCAAGCTTCGAGGGTTCGAGTCCCACCATGCTTTCTTAGGATTTGAAAATAGTACTTGACATCAAGCGTTTTATATGTTATACTTAAAGAAACATCAAGTTGGGTTTAAACTAAAATATGAGAAAAAACTAGGAGAAGATATGTTTCAAGTTACTAAAGAAAAGAAATTAAAGAATGGGGATTGGCGTATAGAGTATAAGGTTACTCGAGAATTTGAAGAGCTGACCAAACGCCATTATGGTAAAAAACGATTCTCTGTGAAATTAGGAAATCAAATTATTATAGATGCTCTTTATAATATGTCACGATTAGAACTAGATAAAAATTATAAGAAAGCACTTAAAATGAATGGATTAAAATGAGATCCTTTATTAAAAATTTAGCTTATTTTTTCGTATTATTTTTATTTTGTTTATTTGTAGGCAATACTTTTTGTAGTAATAAGATATTTGAAGAAATAAAAATCACCAACGTTTCAGAACTTCATACATGGATAGTGTCTAATCTCAAATATATTATAGAGAAGCCCAATGATTTTTGGGCTGGACAAGAATGGAAAATGGCAATTCAAACCTACCGAGATGGTGGAGGGGATTGTGAAGATTTGGCTACGTTTAATTTTGAAATGTTAAAAAGGTTAGGTTATAATCCCATACTTGTATTAGTGTGGTATACTGAAAGAGAAATAGATATTGGCCATGCTATTGTAATATTTAAAGAGGTTGATGGTAAATTTGGTATATTTAGTAATTTAGATTATGAAAAAACTTCTTTCACTAATCGATATCAAGTATTGCAGAGATATTATCCAACTAAAAAAAGATATATAATGTGTGATCAATCGTTGGCAATTTTTTGTGGTTTATAACAAGGAGATTTTTGATGAAAACTTATAATATTAATAATAAAATTAAATATCCCGAGATAAATGCAAATCAATGGCAGTATTGTGCAAAAGCAGAATTTTATTATAGATGGTTTAATAAATTCAATAAAAAGTTTTTTAATGGCAACCTGTAACCATTGTACTAAAGAGTTTGAATTACAGGACTAATTTTTTAATAAGGAGTCAACATGCCTAGTACTGAGGATTTAAAGTTAGAGATTTTAAATATGATTTCGGAATTATCAGAATCGAAACAGAAAAAAGTTAATAAATGTGTACAAGAAATTAGGCGAATTATTAAAGAGAATGGCCAAGCTGGTATTTATGCTATGAGTTTAATTGCAGTGGAGTATAGAAACTGAAATCACATTCAGAACCAGAAAGGAATAGTTTGTACTGGTACACTTACAAGGGGGTTTGTTTTTCATAAACGATATCATAGTGAAGTGGATTCTCTAAGGTACTCTTATGGTAATTGTTTTAAGGTTAGGAAAGAAGCTGTTCGATATATAGAATTAATTTAGGATATAAAGGAATATTTTTAAATTGTAGATTTTACAGATCGTGGGTTACTTAAATGGTGTAACTGAAGAAAGGAGTTGTCGGCTCCTAAAGTACAGTACTGTGTCGGACAGTTGGTCCCGTAAGCATAGCACTGGTGGTATATAATGCGGATATAAGGCTAAAAAAGGCGAGGCTGGCTTCCTCGACCCTCGTAAGAACAGAAAAAATCGTTAAACTTAATGGACGACTGTATTCTGTTAGAGGTATTAAAAATCCTCTCATTGTTTTATAATGCTATATGTATCGGGAATTCTCGGGCATGTGCACAATATCATTGAATGTGGCTGAATAATATTCGTATTAAATTACTTGTGGGTATTCCAAAGACCCATCATCATTTTCTAAATATAAACGTGGAGTACCATCGGAATGTAGGTTGTCAGCCTTATAATCTGGAGGTCATGGGTATCGGGCACCACCTCCATAATTTAAAAAGGAGTATTTATGTTTAAATTTGTAAAAAAGAAAAAGAATGGACAAGTTACATTAGAGTACACTGTACTTTTTGTAATAATTTTAACCTTGGCAGTATTATTTGCTCCAGTATTCAAAAAAACAATAGCTGCCATGTATAGGAGTCAGCTAGATACCATGATAAAATCAGTTGATGATTCTAATAATTGTTGCAAGGTCAATGATAATCGATGTAAAAGAAATTATAGAAGGGATTATTGTAATAATACAAATGGTAACGGATGGGTCAATAATAATAATGGGAAAAGATGCAATATTCCTGTTTGTCTTTTGGTGAATATGACCTGTACTGTTGAACAAATTTTAGATAGAAGTTGTTAAAAAAGGAATTATTATGACTAATGCCACTATATTAGAGAAAGCAATTGAAAAAGTATTATATGAGGATCCTATATGTTTTGGAGTATCTGTAGTTCTTTTATCGGTGTATGAGCAGGGAGGTCTACTTTTTGTCACTGTGGAAATAGATCAAACTGATGGTACTACAGAATTGGTCGATTTAGAATATAAGAGTGCAATATTTAATCACGATTTTGCTAAAGTATTTTTTGGAAAATATGAGATTTGTGGATATTGTGGAGAGAATCTGGAGGAATCAGGTGAGTCATGTCTAGGAAGCAATAATTGTCAATTATCTTGCAATTACCCCAACCCAATACCTATTTGGAAATATCATCTTCAGCAAATGGTATTAGAGGAAGACCCAATAAAATATTTGGAGAAATTCTTATGAGCCAAGACAAGTGGAGAATTCATGGATTTAGAATTAGATAAAGAATATTATTATGTTTGTCCTTTCGTATTCACTATTGAAAAAGTATTTTTAGAATTCAATGGAGGAATAGATAGGACTGATGGGTATCAATATTATATAGAAAGCACCGGTGCTTACTTAAGAGAAGATTGTGTTTTCTTAGAATTGGCAGAAGCAAGAGCCAATGCTTTTTCTTTGTTAAATAAATTCTATAGTAAAAAACGACATGAAATTACTAATATAATACCTGAAAGGATGGAAGATTGATGTACTATAGTATTTGTGAAATTATTCCAGAGGCTTTTGGAGACCATTATCGTAGAGTTGAAACCTTTTATACAAGAGAAGATGCTAGTTTGGGTTTAAATACATTAGAAAAAGTCAATAGTAATTTTAATACTTATAAAATCAAAGAAGGGGTTATTTTTGTTCATCCATAAGGAGTAAGAAATGAAAGATAAAGCTTTAGAGTATATTGAGAAATTATGTCTAGTCTATGAAAATAGTAATTCGAAAGACATTAAAAATGCTCAAGAAACAATAAGTCAGATATATAGATTTTCTCACTGTGTACAAGAAAAAAGAAGTTGTTATCATGTACATGAGAATTGGAGAAAAGAACTGGCAGAACAAAATTGGGAGATATGAAATGAAAAATAAAAAATATTGTCCGATGCTCGCCCCGAATGAAACTGTAAATTTAAATACAATAAAGTATCCATTAATGGTATCGACTAAATTGGATGGTATTCGCTGTATTTTTTACAAAGGAGAGATATTATCTAGATCTTTAAAACAAATACAGAATAAACAAATTCGAGAAAAATTTGAACCCATTAGAAAATACTCAGAAGAACATCAGTGCATATTAGATGGCGAGCTATTTAGCTCGGAATTGACACTCCAGCAAATTACTGGTTTTGTTATGTCCCATGACCTTACAGATAAAAAATCTATTAAAAGATATGGCAGTATAGTGGAAATTCCTGCACACTTGAATTTTTACTGTTTCGATATTATTGGGATTAATGAGGATAGTACCCCAGCTTTAGATGTTGAATTTCAGAAAAGACTTGGATGTATGGCTCTAGATATTTCAGAGTATAATTTGACAGATGTGGTTATTCCTGTTAAACATACTTGGGTTAATACTAAAGAAGAAGTGGAAACATTATTCGAAAAAGCATTAGAAGATGGAGAAGAAGGTCTGATACTCAGAGATCCTAAAGGAAGATATAAATGTGGTAGAGGTACTATTAAAGAGGGATTGATTTATAAAGTAAAACCTTTTAGAACGTTTGATGCTCAGATTATAGGCGTAGTGCAGGCTACTACAGTTAATCCAGATGCCGAAAAAACGATTAATGAATTAGGCCGGAGTGTCACGAGCAAGAGAAAGCAAGATAGGGAGCTTGTTGAGAAAGCTTCGGCATTCAAAGTATTGTATGAAGAAAAAGAAGTTAAAGTAGTAATTGCAATGACAGATGAAGAGAAAAAGACTATATGGGAAAATAAGGACTCGTATATCAGAAAAACTATTGAATATAAAGGAATGCTTGTTGGTGCTAAAGACGTGCCCAGACATCCTGTGATGTTAAGATTTAGGGAGGATAAATAATATGAAAATGCAAAAAGTAGAATCATCTAATATAGATGAAATAGGGTACGATGAAGAAAATAAAGTTTTAAGGATCGCTTTTAAACATTCGAACAGTTATGAATACTCCAATTTTTCTAAAGAGGATTTTGAGGCATTTGTAGCTTCTTCAAGCAAAGGTTCTTTTTTTTATAGAAATATTCTGAAAAATTACCATGCTACTAAAATTAACTAGGGTATAATTATGGAATTTAAAATTACTTATAGAAAAAATAAAACTAAAATAATCAAGGCCAAAGATCTAGATGATGCCGAGAAAAAATCTCCCACTTCTTGGACTGAAATAAAAATCGTAGAGATTCCTATAGTACTTGCTTAGAGGTTATTATGGATATTGATAAATTTACAACTATAGATATATGGAAAATGTTGAATAAAGAGGAAGAATTGATCGCCTTCATGTTAGATAAACCTAAACTGTTTATACAGTGGGTGATTAGAAATAAACATGATTTGGAAAAAAAAGCTTGCCTTATCGAATTGAAAATTTTAGAATTTATAGGAGAACAAGAGGAATTGACAAATGATCAGTTTCTTCTTGCTTCTGCTAGATTTGGTAGGGCATCTTCTATTTTTAATGCTATATATAATGATCTACCATATAAAGAGTTAATTTTGGAGGCTATTAAGCCAGAAACTCGGTTTACATATGGTATGGCAAAAACTGAAGGGTTGGTCAAAGTTGATATTTCCAAAACCCAACTAGCTAAAATAGCATTTAATTGCCAAGAAGGCAAATGTAAAATGGCAGGAAAGCTGGGGGTTTGGGCTAATGGAGAGTTAATAAAGTGTGAACTGGAAGAAGAGTATGTTAAAGTTTATAATCGGAATAGGGCATTAATTTTTATAAAAATGAAAAAAATAGTACCTTCTGAAAGATGGCCACAATTAGAAGAGTTGCTGACCAGGATGGATATTCGTAAACTACATTCTGCCTCATCGGAGGCTTAAAGGAGGCAATTATGCCAAATTATACTTATGAATGTGAAAATTGTCAATATTCTTTCGAAGAATTGCAATCTATGACCGCCAAGAAATTGCAAATTTGTCCAAAATGTGAACAGAATAAACTGGTAAGATTAATTGGAGGAGGATCTGGTTTTATTCTGAAAGGTCCTGGTTTTTACCAAAATGACTATCCAAAATGAAAATTTATTTTGTTGTAAATGATTGATATTATATAACTTACAATAACAGTGAAAAATAGTACTTGACATCAAGCGTTTTATATGTTATACTTATAGTATGGGGTTTAACTCAACGCTCATTCTTTTATCGGAAAATTTTTTAAATATTTTTAATTCTAATGTTAATATTAGTCTAATAGGGCGAACTGTGTGTTCGCTCTTTTTTTATGTATAGGATAAAACATGGCTATTTCAAATCATGGTTATAAATATATTGGCAAAGGTCTGTCAACAGGCGAAGTTAGGGTAGGAAAAAGGAAATTTCAGGATTATTTGGATACTTATCCTCATCTTAATAAGATGACTTATTATTCGTTATTAGAAGAATTGGTTTTTCATGAAGCTTTGAATGACCGTATAAAATTAAAGATTGAACAATTATCAAAAGCAAGAAAAGAAGCCGACCAAAGTGAGGCTATCGGAAGTAAAACTCAAAAAGAATTAAATGACAATATGGATACTCAATTCAAGCTAAAAGAAAAGCTTGGACTTTTTGAAAATAAACAAATCCTAGATGCTTATAAAGATTTTGAAGAATTACGTGAAGATTTTAAAGAATACCGACGGAAGAACCCAAATCAATTTCAGGTTACTTGCCCTTCATGTGCATTTATATTTTTTTTAAAACGACGAACTGATCAATACGAAGAATTTTCTGCTCCTTGGTTTAAGGATAAAGTATTGTGCAATCCTGAACTCTGGAAATTATATAAAGCTGGAAAAATTACGAGAGAAGATATTGCCAATGTTCTAGGTACGAGTCCTGATTACATTGAATGGTTACAAGAGAAAATTTTTGCTGAACAAAAAGGGGAAAAATAATAATGAAATTAACGTCACGATATAAAAACCCATTGCCTGAATTTGTTGATCATGGGGTTAAAGAAATTGGAAATTATATTTATATTTTAAAAATTGACTTATCTGGCCAAGCTATTATAAAGAGAGCTCAACCGGATGGGCAGGATATTAGCTTTACTAGACATACAACTGGAACGCTTCCTGATTTCTGGACAGATCCTACAGTTCATGTTTACGATTACATTCATAAAATTTAAAGGCGGTAACTGTTATGGCGGGAAAGACTTACAAATATAATATTTTTACTGGAAATATGGATATTGTCCAAGATTCGAGTGTTATTGTTCTTAAAGCAGTAGCAGATACTGTTAATGATTTGCCTTTGACTGGAAATACTGAAAATGACCTTTTTATTGTTCGAGATACTGATAGTTTGTATACTTGGAATAATCCTAATCCTAATGGGGTTATCGGGGACTGGGTTAATGCGGGTACAGTTGCGGGTGTTGATTGGTCTGGGATTTTAAATGGGCCTGGGTCTACTCCTGCTCAGATTGATAATGCTGTGGTGAAAGCTCATGCAGTAAATCAGGATACTAAGTTGGACGAAGGTGGAGTTAACGAAAAAAATGCTTTTAATTTAGTTGAATCTATCCCTGTTGGGGATAATAAAAGAATTACGGGGTTAACCTATAATAACGTAACAAACCAGATAGTCGTGTTTTTCGACAATGTATAAAATGATATAAAAGGAGAATTCTCTTATGGCTATAGCAAGTATTTTAATGGACCCGCATGTGGGTTCTGATGTACAAAGTGATGCAACGGAGGCGAAAGTAAATGCTTCGATCGCCGATAGCAAGGCAGTGGTAGCTTCTACTGCTGCAAGTGTCGCGGATAGTAAGGCTGTGTCTAATAACACTTCAGCCAGCCTGGCAGACAGCAAGGCAGTTTCAGCTGCTGTTGAGGCAAGCACCGCTGATAGTAATGCCCTTTCAACGGCAACCATCGCGGATAGTGCTTCTAATGCAGTTGATTCCGCTATTGGTAGTGAGCCTGGGGTGGGTGACTACAAAGTTACTGATCTTAAGCGCAATACTAATGGCGATATCGTTTTTGAATATGATGATTCGCAAATCACATAACACCTATGACTTAGGACAATTAATTTTGTCCTAAGTCTTCTTTAAAAGGAATATAATATGGCTAAGAAAAAACTTACAGATGTAGAGCTGAAAGAGAAAAAACGTTTATATGATATTGAATATAGAAAACTTTATAAATCTCGACGACAGGCAATTGCTAAAAAATATTATAAAGAAAATAAAGAAAAAATATATGATTATTTGAAACAATATCGTATAGATAATGTCGAAAAAGAGAAAATAAGGGTTAGAAAATATTGTAAAGCAAACAAAGAAAAAATTGCTATTGTGGCTTCGGAATGGATAACGAATAATCCTGATAAAATAAAACAGATTCAAAAAAGACATCGAAGTTCAAAAAAAAGAAAAACTTATACTAAAAAATATAATGAGGAACATAAGGAAAAGCAAAAAGCATATATTCAACAATATTACTTAGAGAATAAAAAACGCAAACTAGCTTTAGCGAAGATATGGAAGAAACAGAATAAAGATTACATAAACAAACAAAAAAAGCTGAGATTACAAACCGATGTAAATTTTAGAATACTAAATAATTTACGCAGAAGATTACATGCTGCATTAAAAGGGCAGAACAAATCAGCAAGAACCTTAGAACTTTTAGGTTGTACTATAGAAGAATTGAAAGTCCATTTAGAATCTAAGTTCACAGAAAATATGAATTGGCAAAATTACGGATTAGATGGTTGGGTTGTAGATCACCGAATCCCATGTGCATCATATGATATGATAGATCCAGAACAACAAAAAGTCTGTTTCAATTATTCCAACCTCCAGCCTCTTATGGTAGAGGACAATTTAGCCAAAGGCAGCAAATTAAATTGGACTAAAACATGAAAATATTACATTTCGCAAATCTAGGGAAACGAAGATCAGGATTATATGAGGCAGTAAAAGATGGAATTAAATATGAACGAAAATACGGCATTGATTCTCAACTCGCAATTTACGAAGTAGAACACCCAGACACTACCAAGCCCTATGATGACTGGCTAACCCCAGTAGGATGGGATTGGGCTGACGGTTGTGATTTGATAGTGATTCACCGCGGGCTTCCGGAAAAAGTAAGACAAAAATGTTCGAAAAAGCCAACGGTGATGGTCATTCATGGCACAGCCGACTACCTCATTTTAGACGGCGTAGCCAGCAAAGGTGAAAACCAAAACCTAAACGCACACATCAACCTAATGCGAAGTTTTGATGTTTCAGTAGCGGTAAACCCTTTAGATTTTGAGATTTACAAATTATACGACCAAAAAGGAACTTTAGAACTGATACATGATGCCATTGACATGGAACGTTTTACAATTGACGGTTATTCTCATCCATATATGAATCACCCAATGATCATGTTCGCTGATACTTTAAGAATTAACAAAAATCCATCACATGTAATCTGGGCCATGAACGAAGTATGTCAGAAAATTCCAGAAGCGAGATTATCACTTTACGGACTCCCATTAGATTCGATCATGACCTGGAGGAATTTAATTTTAAGATCTAAACATGCAGTTTTAGAAAGTTGTTGTGAAGACATCAATTTACAAATGTCAGAGATCAGACCGTTTATGAGAGGTGCAGACATTTTATACAATTCTAACACCTCAGGAATCCCAAGCAGAGTAGAAATTGAAGCAATGGCCTGCGGCTGCCAGATCATCTCAAGTGGTGGAGACTTTACGAAATGGATTCATCGAGGATCTGATATTAAGGATATAGCAAAAAATATAATAGATTGTTGGGAATATATTAAGCAAGATGTTCAGGCTTCAAAGAAAGAAGCAAGAGCTTATGCTTTAGAACATTTTAATATGGAAACTAAAGTAGTGGAACAATACCTTCCCTTATATAATAGAGTAATTGAAGGAGCGAAAAATAATGGCGATTAAAAAAGCACATTTAACACCACAAGAAGTTAGTTTATGGCAGAATGATGTAGCCGATAAAGATTTAATTACTGCACCAGCATCACCTGCTGACAATGCTAGATATATTGTGGCAGGCACAGGAGGTGGAGGAGTAGGATCTTCATTACTTTTAGATGGAAATTCTGATTATTTAACAATTCCAGACCATGCAGATTGGGATATTGTAGGATCTTTAATTGATGATTATACTATAGATTTTTGGATAAAATTTGATAGTATAACTGCTACTTACGTAATTAGCCAAATAGTTGACGGGAATAATTTTTGGGCCCTACAATATGGTGGAGGAGGCTTCAAATTCGTTGCTTGGTCAAGTGGTGTCAATCTTTCGACCAATCCATCTGGAGGAGTAATAAGTGATACAAATTGGCATCATGTGACTTTAGTAAAGAAGGATACCATAATAGCAATATATCTTGATGGTATTCAGGTAACATTTGATACTCTGTTAAATACAAGAACGTTTAATGCAAATATGTTTATTGGATCTAGACTAGGTGCTTCTTCATATTTAAACGGCAATTTAGACGAATGGCGTATACAAAAATTCAATGTTTTTTCAGCAAATCCAGTAGTAGGATTAACTGACACTATAACAGTACCTACTGCACAAATAGACACTGCTCAATATTATTTTTCACCACCACTTGGTTGGTCAGTGGCTACTATTAATGACATTGCTTGGTATTTAGAAAATGAGTGGGTGTTCATTACCCCTATGGCCGGCATGAAAATTTATGTAGAAGATGAGGCAATTGAATATAAATATACTGGAAGTGAATGGAAAGCAGAAAACAATACTATTCAAGCTGTTCTCGGCGAACAAGGAACAGTTTTGTTGCTTGGTTTTGCGGGTCAAGTAGTAGTCCCTTATGATTGTGAATTGATAAGAGTAGAGTTGACTTCTTTAATTACTGGAACCATTGTATTAGATTTATGGAAAGACACTTTAGTTAATTTTCCTCCAACTGATGTAGATTCAATTACATCGGCAACCCCCATAACCATCTCTGCGGGAAAAACTGTCATTGATTCCTCATTAACTGGCTGGACTAAAAGTTTGACTGAAGGTGATAGAATTTTTTGTAATGTGGATAGTAATGATGTAATTGAAAATTTACATTTAGCCCTTTATGTGAAAAGGGTGTAGCCTATTTATAGATTTGAAAATCAAAGGAGATAATTGTGCACAAGAGAATACAATTTAATGCAGTTTTTAGTAATAGCAATGCAAATAATATTTTAAATCATATTGAGGGAATTAAAACTTTACCCTATGTTCCTGTTGGAAATGAATTAGTGACTATTATTAGAAAATCTTCTAAGTTTGAAAATGTAGCCGATTCTATTACCATTCCTACTATTTATGCTACTGTTGATTTTAATATTGCTGTGGTTACTCATAATACTACAGATACTGGTACTGAATTTGAGGTTAGTATTGATGTTAGTTTTACAGTAGCACAAGATTGTTATGATCTATTAAATTATATAGAAAGTATTAAAGCTAATTCCATTATAGGGGCAGGATATGCTAGAAACTGTCGTTTTTTTGATTGTAATCATGATAGTAATCCTTTAATTAAAGACGGAGCTTATAGCTATATTGACTTTGATGGAGTTATAATAGCACATTAATAACCGGAGATAATAGTGCCAGGATTAGATACAAATACAAAATTACTTTTACATTTCAATGGAGCAGACGGTTCCACTGTTTTTACAGATGAATCTGCTGGTAATCATACTGTTACTGCGGGGGCTACTGCACAAATAGACACTGCTGTTAAAAAATTTGGAACTGGTTCATTACTTTTAGATGGAAATTCTGATTATCTAACAATTCCAGACCATACTGATTGGAATTTTGGTGCCGGAGATTTTACAATAGATTTTTGGGTAAATTTTACAGTAGCTACAGGAATCGGTAGTTTTTATTTTCAAGGTTATGATGTTGATAATTGGATAGGATTATATGGGCGCTCAAATTATATGTCATTTGTGTGTCATTCTGGTGGCTTACAATTAGTGAGCTATGCGAGTACTAGTTTATCGGCAGGTACTAATGAATGGCATCATATTGCTCTTGTGAGAAATGGAACATCTTTAAAAATTTACCAAGATGGCATCTCTCTTGCTCTTATGGTAACTAATGCCATAGGTTCACAAACATTGCCCGATTATAATACGTTATTGCATATAGGTGACAATACAATGTATGGTCATCTTTTAAATGGTCAAACAGACGAATTCAGAATTTCAAAAGGAATAGCAAGATGGACATCAAATTTCACACCTCCAACAGCAGAATATGATAGTAGTATGCTTTCTTCATACAACAAACGATATAGAATAATTAACACATAAGGTTACTATGGCACAAATAAATTTAGCTGAAGAAGATATTGAATTTTTAGAGTTGTGGTATACACCCAAAGCTTTTTCAGAGTGTATGTTTCATGATTGGGATAATTTTGCGATATATAAAAAAGGCAAGTTTGGCGAATTAAGATTATATCAACAGCCCATGATTTCTGATGAACCTTTAATTGATTTCGAAATGACTGCGGAATATCATAATATGGGTAAGAAGCAAGAATTTCAAATGAGAAAAATGGTTGGAGATTTGTACTGTTTCGGAGCCAGGAGGTTTGGAAAAACGAAAATAGTTCAAGAGTTAGAATTGCTTCATCATGTTATTTCGTCTGATGATAGTGAAAAAGTTTCATTCTCATCTGTAGATAAAATACATCTTGATAAAGTTTTAGGGCCACTAAAAACAGCTTTTTCTAATCATAAGATATTAAAGAAGTTTTTGAGAAGAGCCAAAGGTTCTCCAGATTATTATTTTGAATTTAAAAATGGAGTGGTGCTTAATAGTATAAATTTTAATATAGGATCTACTAATCCTGGACAACAATGGTTTGGAAGTCATTCAGATCGCATATATATTGAAGAAGCTTCACTTGAAACAGAAGAAGTTTATGATAAAAGAAAAGATGCAATTTCAGAACTTGGAGCAGTCTATAGATGTGGTGGCATGTGTGACTTCACCCCTTATTCTCCTCCAGGAAAAGCATTTTATAAATTAGAGAATCAAAAACATGTTTTAAATTTGCCGCAATTTGTCAACCCGTTCTTCGACGAGAAAGAACATGAGGATCGCATAGAAGAATATGGATCAAAATCGTCAGTGGGCTATAAAGTTTTCGTCAAAGGTGAAGTAGTAGAAGATGGAGTTACTGCTCTTGATATGAAACGCATTCGGGACAATTGTTATTTGATAAATAAACAAGGAAAATTTACAAAAAAAATCACGACATTTGAAATCACTAAAGAAAATTTTAAATTTTGGAAAAATCTGATAGTTGTACGTCGCCCAGAAAATGCTGAACGTATATGGATTTCCACCGATGTCGGCAAAAGAGTTACAGAAATAATAGTACATTCTGAAGTAGACGAAAAATACGAATATATTTATAACATTACACTTTTGAATTTAACACAGCAAGAAGTAGAAAAAATTCTGTATCATATGATACAAGCATTAAATGCAAATTATATTGCTACAGATTGTGGGGACGGAGAGGGTAGAGGAATTTATAGTGGATTAGAATTGAAAATATCAAAAGAAAGGTTAATTTATTATGATGGTTCTATGAAAATTAAAGTAGGTTACGAATATGATGAGAATGAAGAAGGGGAAAAAGAAATTCAACTAGATAAAAATGGAGAGATAGTATATAAGTATGAACTTATGGCCGATTGGTCAGTTAAGCGATTGAAGGATATGCTTTATGATGGTAATATTAGGATACCTAAAGATCTTAAATTTGATAGACAATTTAGTGCAGTAATAGAAACAGTAATGAATGGTAAAATAAAATATAAATGTATTTGTACCCAAGGAGACCATCTTTTTGATAGTTGGAAAGTTTTTTCTATTGCAGAATTTATAAAATCTGAATTCTGTGAGATGGTACCAGATGATAGTTTTTCTGAAGAATGGGGTTCAGGAGCTTGTAGTAATTAAGGAGATTTCATGGACGATCAAATGTCACTACTACAACATATGTTAATGGATAGTGCTACTCATAGAGTAACTGTCCCTACTGATTTTCATGGCCAAGCAAAAGTAATTAAAAAAATGCTATCCGATGATATTACTGGTATGATAGACTCTTTGACTGATTTTTCAGTAGAAGCAGCCTCAGTAAATTATAGCATTGAAATTGAAAATAAAAAATTAGCAAAAGTTTTTAATACTTGGCTTCTTGACATTAATAAAGGTTATAATGGTAGAGTCCCTTCTGGAATAGGGGCATTGGCTACTGAATATTTTAAAGAAAGATGGAAAGGTGCTTCTTTTCCAGTGCTTAAAATTGCAAAATGGGAAGCAGATCCTAATTCTAATTTAATATTGCCTACTAAAATGTTTTTTCTTGATGGTGGCAGTTTGTATGCTCATGACAATTATCCTGAGAATCCTGGATTACGTATAGATCAATATGATTATTCTGTAGGTAATCAAGGTAAGAGTAAACTAAAATCAAATGTAATTTTTTCTAGATGTAATGGTAGATGGTTCGATAAATATCCTAAACCTTATTTAATTAAACGAGGGGTATATAGAAATTTTGAGATTATAAGTTCTTTGAAAAGAAATGAAATTGATGTTCTAGACCAAGTTATTCCTTATTTATTACAAGTCAAGAAAAACACTGAAAAAATGGCTATTGAGAAAAAAATCAATTATGATGATAAAAAACTTGAAGCAGTAGTTCATCAAATAGAAGATTTAATTAAGAAAACAAAAAGTAATAAGTTTAATATAAAAGAAATTTTAAATACTCCTGTGAGGGTTACCCAATTTGATGAAGAAATTAAACATCTTATTCCAGACTTGGAAGCTATTTTCAAACATGAATTATTTGAAGTCGCAGAAAAAGGCATTTTGTCAGGAATGGGATTTATTGATGTAGTTGATGGTGCTTCTAGTACAAGGCGAGAATCTATTTTAAATCCTCGACCATTCATTCAAGAAGTACAAAGTGGAGTTAAAGATTTTAGACAAGTAATAACTGATCTCATATTTTTAATTAAGACTAAAAATACAGAGAATAAAATTATTCATAAAATAGAATGTAAGGTAACTAGTTCTCCAGTGCAAGGATTTATGAGTGATAAATTTAAAGCTAGAATTGTATCTTTATGGGACAAAGGTCTATTATCTTCTAAAACTACATCTGAAATTGTAGGTGAAATTTCATTTGATACTGAAATCGCCCGAAGGGAAAAAGAAGCAAAAGAAGGCATTGATATGGTAATGTATCCTCATTTGGACAAAAATGCAGAGGGTAAAGGCTTAATTGATGTGGGAAAAAATGAAAATATTGTTCCTGAAAAAGAAGCCAATTCTCAGGAAAAAAAGAATTTAAACAAAGCAGCTTTAGACCAAGCAAAAATGAACATACAAAATCCTTATCCGACGGTCAGAAGTTTACCTGATGCAGTTAAAGCTAGAATTAAAGGGATTTCTAAACGCAGAAAATGGTTAAAAATATTTGATGCTGTTTTTAATTTTTATAAAGGTAAAGAGTTCACTGCTGAAAGAGCAGAAGCTATTGCATTTGCAACTGCTTGGGAAAAATTTGATTCCAAAAATAATAAAATGGAAATCGAAGATGAAAAATAAACCATACTTAGAAGTACCTGGAGGATTGAAATAATGAAAGGCATGTTAACCAACACTTATATAGACGAATTTCTTCAAGAATTTGAAAATGATTCTACTACTAGAATCTATGAAGAAGGTGAAGAAAAAGTTGAGATTATAAAAATAGCCCGAGAGAAGATGGGGATAGATTTGGTAAATAATTCTGATTTGGCAGGGTTTAAGACTATTTATACTTTCGGTGATCGAGCTAATGGAAATAAAGGTAGAGTTCCTCAACATCTATTATTACAGGCAATGCCTACCTTAATAGGGAAGCCAGTAAACATCAATCATGTAAGAAGTATGGTAGTTGGTTATTATATTGATTTTAAATATATTCAGTCCGAGCAAAAAATGATTGCTTATGGTATTTTCTTTAAATCTAATTTCGCAGAAGAATGGCAAGAAGCTAAAAAATTATTAGAAAGCAATAAATTGGGAACTTCTCATGAAATTTGGTGCCCTAAAAAATTTAGAAATTATTTAAGTGATGGTACTTATGAGATGCAAAAAGTAGAATTTGCTGGAGGTGCCTTGATTTATAGAAATCGACAAAATCTTCACGATCCAAATACACTAATGCAAACTGCCTATGAAGGCTGTGATGTATTGGAAGTTGCCATGAAAAATATGTCATCTTCTGAAAAAGATCGAGATTTGTTATTCGCTTCCTTGGATAAGAAAACTAAAAAATATAATGAGATTGATCTTTTAATCGCTAATCAAGATTTTTTCAAACGGAATGAGCAAGAAGTTCAAAAAGTAGCTGATTCGTTAAATGATACTATTGTGCCTACTCCAATTGTACCTAAAATTAAATGTTGCAATTGTGAATTTGAATTTGAAACCAATGATGTAGGGGAATTGAAATGTCCTGAATGTAAGAGTATTTTAGAACGAAATGGAGCTGTACTTTATCCTCCTCAAAAATTTGATTTTTCTTTTTCAGACCCCGAAGATGGCAATTCTAATTTACTTTTAATTGAAAATAATGATAAATATGCAATTGTCAAGAATAGAGATTTGGGAAATGTTTACAAATTATCTTTTAAAACAAACGTAGAGGAGGATTGTTTTTTAAATAGTATAAATTTTATTTATATTGGGAGTGCTACTTGCCCTCAATGTAATCATCATATTGCGATTTCTACTTCTTCAGGAGTGAGATTATATGAGGTAGAATGTCCTTCTTGTAATTTGAAATTTCACAAAAATTTAGAAAAAAACAGTGCTAAAAAAAAGATAGTAAGATATGACAATATTACAGAAGAATTTAAAAAAGGTATTAAAAAGGAAGGTGACAAATTAAACATGGTAGAACCAGTTCCTAATTTGGTAATGGCAAGCCTGACAGAAGAATCTAGTTTAAATTTAGAAGCAGCTAATTTAACGAAGTTGCCAATCAAAAAAGAAGGATCTAAACTTATTAATTTAGAAATTGCAAGTTTAGGTGATAGTAAAGTGGTTTTAAATTTAGAAATGGCTAGTTTGGAAAACACCGTAGAATTGGAAGTTGCTCATTCGGTTAGTAACCCAGGGGATACTGTTAATTTGGAAGTCGCCTCTCTTACTAGTATTTCTGAGAATTTAGATGTAAGTAGGTATAAAAAAGCAATAAGAACTATATCACTAAAGTTACGCGAAGTTCTTGGTCGCATCAATTTAGATACTGCAAATTTAAAATCTGTAAATGAGCTAGAAATAGCAAAGATAAGAATTAGTGCAGATGAAAAGATAGAGTTTTATAAAAGTAACGCAGTAGAAATCAACAAGAGAAGAGAAATTCTTGGAGATTTTGCAACTGATTTATCTGATGAAAAGATAATAAATGATAAAGTTTATGTACAGATTAAATTGGAAAAAGAAAACGCATTGTTAAAGGCAAGTAAAATGTCAGATGATACTGGCATCATAGGAGATAAAACTTCTATACTTGGAGATAGTGGTCGATTAGAAAAGTTACGTGATAAAATCGACGTAGATGCATTTTCTGCTACATCCAGAAAAAAATAAAATTAAAGAGGTATTGTATATTATGGAAGAACAAGTAAAAGATGAAGATTATGGAAAGAATTTAGATTTAGATATTGCAAAATTAATTGGACCGCCTATCAATACTCAATTGCCTGTACCTGTACAGTTGACTGATATTGCTGATGTTTTTATAGCAGAAGCAGGAGAGCATGTTTGGAGATTGAAAGATCTTGACAAAAATGCTGATACTGTTTTAAATATTGGAGGGAACGGAGTTATTACTCCTATCAAACGTACTCCTTTACAAGATGTTCTTTTATCTTTCACAGGGCTTAGTTCTATGATGGATTATGTATTGGTACAAGATGTGTTAAATAGTGTAGATACTCGGGCATTGGCTCGAAGAAAAGAAGCGATTACTCGTGGAATGGATAAGCGAGAATTGAAACTAATTCTTGATGCATTACTTACTCCAACGGCTAACGAATTTCCAGCTAATGAAGTTGGGGGTTATGTTGTACCAGTAGCTTCAGGGGATGATATGTACGATGTCTTTATGAAAGCTAAACATGGGGTAGAAGATTATGGTGATCAATTTAGTGCGCTATGTGGATCTACTGTAAAGGAAAAAATCGATACTTACGACAAAGACAATGCTACTGCTTTTCAGTACAAAGTTACTGCTAATGGAGGCTTGCGAGCATCTTTAGCTGCTGTTGATATTGCTGTTCGTAAAGTTTTCGGTAAAGTAGCTTCTACTGCAACAGAAGTGGAAGAATTATTATTGGATAAAAAGAAATTTGTATTAGTAGCTAAAGATTCTACTATTGCGGATGGAAAACCTATCCAATTTGTTAGACGAAATATCAATGCTCAAATTGCTGCACAAATGGGAGCTAATGTGGACAATACTCAACGAGCACTTATCGTTGGTAAAGTTCCATTGCCTCTTGAAATTGCAGGAGATACTAATTTAGTTCTTGGGTATTCTGTATTTGGTTTCGAATCAATTGTAATGGCTGTTAAAAATCCTAAAGCCATTGCCACTGCTGATTTGACTTCAATTTTAATATAAGTTGAAGAGTTTTACTGGGGGAGAGGGAATTATCTCTCTCCTCCTTTCTTAAATTAAAATAGAGAGGAATATTAAATGATATTATTCAAAGATAGTAAGCTTTCACAAAAGGATAAAAATATGATAGTTGGAGTTCTTACTGATTGCACAGATACCTATGGAGATGCTTATATTACTCAAAATAATTTAAGATTATTTATTAAAGAAAATCCTAACCTTCTTTTTGATTGTGTGAAAAGAGGAGATAAATTGGCATTTAGTGAAAAAGGAATAGGAATAGTTCTTGGATATTCTGACAATTCCTCCAGAAAATATTTAAAGTTATTAGCAACTGAAGAAAAAGAGATCCCTGCTTTAATTAAAAGGGTCTCTTGGGATGTTAATGATAGCATTTATATGAAGATTAAGAAAAATAATCCAATTAGAAAAATAATCGAGAAACATGGATTTAGATTTGCTGGCAATAGAGGCAAAGAGATATTACTTGTTAAAAACAAACTTACTAAGTTTAAAAAAAGCAATACTGGAGCCAATATTGATAGTCGATCTAAATAAAAAAATTAGAGCACTTATAGAAGATTTTCCTACTTCAGACATACAGATGTTTAATTATACTGTATCTAATGTATTTACTATGGCAGAGCCTAATATTACAAATATAGATCTGGTTTTAGTTAATGGTACACCTTTGTCTGGAGGGGCTAGCTTTCTATATGATAATGCTACTAAAAAAATAACTGTCAATGGAATATCTTTTGTTACTACTGACAAAATTGAAGTAGATTTTACTTTTGGTCAAGTTAGTGATGCCACTATTTTGGAACATGTACGCGCAGCTTTGGTATGGTTAAGTATTTTCGATTATTCTGATAGTAATTTCGAACTTAAAGAAAATATTATTTATGATACGCCTACTGATAATGAATTAAATTTGATAGCTTTGATAGCTTCTATTTTAATAAAACCTAATTGTCAAAGTATGGCTTTACCTAACATGAAAGTGGTTTATGCACCTCAGACTAGCAAAGAAGATAAAATTGAAACTCTAATTACTAGATTCAAACATGGGATTGGAGCAATTGGGGTTATTTCAATAAATCTTAGTAAATAACGGAGGTAATTGTGGGAGTACATAGTAAAGCAATTCCAAAGATAATTTCACCGGACGATTATATAAGATATGAAATTCCGGTAGGAGTGATAAATGGGACCAATGATACATTTGGTATTCTAAATCCTCCTGTTTTGGGTACAGTAGAAGTATTTTATAATGGAATTCTACAAGCCCCAATTTTTGAATATAATATTGTTGGTCAAATACTAACAATGATTAAGCCACCTAGAACTGGCCGAGATTTTTATATTCATTATATAAAATTAGTTTAGGAGAATTAAAATTATGGCAGAACGACATACTACTATTGATGGGGATCAAATTGATGCGTCAGCAATGGGATTGGGTCTTATTAAAGACGCCAATGACAATATTCAAAGTGATTTAGATGCAGCAATTTTGGAATTTTCAGGTAATAAGATTACTGTAAAAAATGGAGGAATAGATACTCCGCAATTAGCATTAGATTCGGTGGATAATACAATTTTAGATTTGGCAGGAATTTATGATTTTTCAGCTTCAGGTACTATTCGAGTAGGTACTCCTGTGACAGCCAACGATGCAACAAATAAAAATTATGTAGATGGATTAGTTCAAGGATTGAAAAATAAATTTGAGGTAAGAGCTACTTCTATTGCTAATATTACTCTAAGTAATACTCAAACTGTTGATGGTGTGGCATTATTAGCAGGTGATAAAGTATTAGTACAAGGGCAGGCTATTGGTACTGAAAATGGTATTTATACTGTTGTAGATGCTGGTGCTTGGACTCGTGCCGCGGATTATTATACAGGGTTTGCAGCCGCCGCTTCTTTTATGTTTATTCAAGAAGGTACTGTATATTCAGATGCAGGTTATGTATGTACTAACGATTCTGGAACTGATGTTGTAGGTACTGATGCTTTAACTTATGTGCAATTTTCAAGTGCAGGGGTCATTATTGCAGGTATCGCTTTGGATAAAACAGGAAATACTCTTGATGTGAAGTTTGATGGTATTACTGTAGGAATCAACGGTACTAATCAACTAGAAGTTCCTGATTTTGGGATAAATACGCTTCAATTAGCAGATGAATCTGTTACTGAGGGAAAATTGTCAGTTTTTAATGCACCTACTGTTGGTTATTTTTTAGGGTTTACTGCTAACGGTTTAGAATACATTGATATTGATCTTACTGGAATTCAAGATGATGATTATATTTCTAATGAAATTCCTGTTGGATTAATTGATAATTCCAATACTGTGTATACTTTAGCAAATGCTCCAATTAATGCTCAAGCAGTATCTGTTTTTTATAATGGTACTTTTCAAGCGCAAGGTGCAGGATTAGATTATACTATCGCTGGCAGTACTATTACATTTGTAAAGGCTCCAAAACTTAATAGAGATTTATACGTAACCTATGTAAAAGTATAAGGAGTTACTCATGGTTAAAAAAAGTAAGGTGAATTCTAAAAAGAAAAATGTCACGTTGACATTTAGACAAGAAATTACTAATAATAAATTGTTTTATGAGCAAAATTTAAAATTAGCGAATGAAAAAATAAAAGACTTAGATGAGCAGTTAGCTGATTTGAAGGAAAAACGATGTCAACTTCAAGGAGCTTTTACTGCTTTATCTAAGGTTCTTTTAATCGAGGGCACCAATGGCTAGTACTGACAATAGACGCACAGTAGATGCGGATGACATTAAGGATGGAACTATAACTCCTACTGAATTCGATACTGTCAATACCCCAAAAAATAGACAGAATTTACAATTTGATTCCAATTCTGGAAAAATGAAATGGAGATGGAGTATATTTGGGAGGTTCTTTAGATAATGGCACTTGACGTTTATCCTATAAATCAAGCAATCAAAGTGGTCTATCAAGCAGTCGGAGGAGATTCTACTATTTCTGATTTGATATTAGATGTAACTGACCCTAGTGGATCTCCATTGACTCCTATAGCTATGGCTAATATAGGAAATGGTTTGTATGAGACTTCCTTCACACCCAATAGCAATGGTAGATGGTGGACTCAAGTTACTTCGGTACTGGAACCTCAAAATGCTTTAGCAGGTTCTTATTTTGTAAATGGAATATTGGGAACTGATGGGATACTTAGATTTGCAGTTGATGCTCAGGTAACTAATAATATAAATTCTACAGAGTATAAAACAAAGATTAAATATGATAATTCTGATACTAATATCTATTCTACCGATATAGAATTGTTGAATGTTTCATCTAAAGGACTGGTAGATTTTTTTGTGGTTACATGTAATGGTCACGATTTTGAAATTGCATTAGAGCTTGATGGTATAGAAGAGTTTAGAATTTCGGTTCACACTCTTAAAGATGATTTGAGATTAAAAGGGGACGAAACTATGTTTCCCATATCTCTTTCGGATAACAAAAAGAGTATTCGTTTATCCGATAATTTTGGTCTTTATTTTACTTCCAGTTTTAGATTGTTGGTAAGGGCCACTTCTGGTACTGTCAAAGCTAATTGGATATTAAAGTATAGAGAGGTTATATAATGGAAATACAATTAACTTGGGCTCAAATTAAAGTATTTATTAGTTCTAAAAAATTAAGTTTGCAATATATAGACTATCCAAAAATGTACAGGGTGTGGTTGCAGGAAAATAATGTATTTTATATGACTGAAATCAATATTGAAACTCCGGTAATATCAGGTTCCGACCAAGAAGATTTTGAATTAAATTACAAAGCAACTGCTAATGTTCCAATTGTTCCTATTGATGAAGATGGCAAATCTTATGTCAGAGCAGAATCTCGCCCTTTAGACATGACTACTTATTTTACTATGGCAGGGGACAAGATTGGCACTCCTCAAGATATTGGTGAGGGTTCCGAAATAAAATGGGATTTTAGTAATGCTGTTAATGATATTACTCCTCCTTCTGGATTTAAAAAGAAAAGAATTGAATTCCAATTTATAGATGGTATACGATTAAAAGAAGGTACTATGTATTTTTATAATTCCCCAGAAGGTGCTTATTTGGATTTGCAGGTAGTTTGTCCTGCAGGACAATATTATTTAGATAATAATGATTCCCCTATTCTGGCTTCTGTAGATACTGTAATTGATAGATTTGTTAATAAATATTTTATTAGTGGGAATTGCCCTATGGGAGATGAGTTGAATACTGAAGCTGCTAGTGCTGAGATTCCATCTACCTATAAATTTTGGTTAGATGTTACCACTATCAATACTGATATTGTAAGTTACGGTCATGTATCTGTAGAAGTTTATAGACGAAGGACTCGAATATTATAATGGAAAATAAATATCTTAAAGCAGGATATTTTATTGTATATAAAACTAGAAATACTTTTTATCATAAATTGATAGTAGATACTCAAAAGAAAGCTCATTTGTCAAGTGAAAATATTGACTATGTGCATGTAGAACCAATCATAAATGATAGATGGAGTGTCAACTCTAAATTGCCAAAAATTAGAATTTCAGATATGTTTGAAATGCATAAAGGCGAATATTGTAAAATTGTTAAACCTAAAATTGAGAATTATGGGAAATATAGAAAAGAAGTTTTGATTCAATGTTTAACTAGGGTTAATTTGCCTTATGGATTGATCGGGCTATTTTGGTTCAAACTACGAAAAATTTTTAAACGTAATTTTTTTGCATTCTTTGGAGATTTTTGTAGCGAACTTTGTGGGTATGGTTTATGGAAGATTTTTGTAGAACAAAAAAATATAGATTTTGCTAAAATAATGCCAAGAAGATTTGATACACTTTACCCAGCAGATTTTTTAGATTCTAGATATTTTGAAATCATATGGGAAGGTGAAATAGAAAACTTGTCAAAAAATAAGGTAGATAAATGGATACTTTTCGAATAGACCAAGTATTTTATTTGAATTTGTTTATTACAGATTTGAATGGTGATCCAAAAACCGGATTGATTACTTCTTACACTATCTATAAGGCTTCTGATGATAGTGTAATTGTCAGTGGGAGCTTGATGGATATAGGTAACGGTGCTTACAATGCTTCTTATATTTTTACTGAACTCGGCCAATTTTATATAATTTATAATACTCCTAGCGAATATACTAATGAAATTGCTTCTATTTTGATTGAATCTGAGTGTGCTAAATCTGAAGAGTTATTGAGAGTATTGGGCTTAACCGGAGAAAATAAAAGGATTCTTAATACCATCTATGATTCAAATCAAAATCTAACTTATTCTTATGTTAAGATATACAAGAATGCTAGTGATTTTGTTGCCGATATAAATGAGATAGCTACATATGAAATGACTGCAACTTATAGTACCAATAATGAAATGCAAGAAATGGGAGTTAAACGACTGACATGAGTGGATTAAGTTTAATAACAAATGGATGGATATGTCAACCAAGACCATTTACAAAAATAAATAAATATATTACTCCTATAAAAATCAAAATTAAACAAAAAGCCAATGTATATTTAGATTTAGAACAAATTAATAAAATTTATTTAGATTTGAGTCCAATTAAAGATAAATAGGAATCAAATTACTTTTAAAAGAATAGAACCAATTAAGATTAATGTTAGTCCAAAGGGAGTTTAAATGTTAAAAGGAACCTATATAAAAGGGGATTCAATTTCGCTTGAAGCTACTTCGCCTACAGATTTCACTGGATGGAAAATTAGATGTGAAATATTTGACGATGCTAATTCTATTAAATTGGCTACTCAAAACTCTGGTGGAAGTGATGATCAGATCAAAGTGGATTCAGTTAGTGCTTCCAAAAGTATATTTACTATTAAGGTCCCTGCTGGAGATACTGCAAAATTTAAACTTCATGCTAAAATTGAAATCGAAGTTGAGACTGATAATATGGTGGGGGGATCTCCTGAAGTATTGATTTTATTACAGGATGAAATTCATTTTAAAGTAAAAAAAATCAACTGGACTGACCCTACAGCATAAGGAATATTATGGATTGTTTTGATATTGTTTACAAATCTCAAGGAAAATGGATAAATATCTATGGTGGAATAGAAACAGTAGATGATCCTTTTGAAAAAAACGTAGTAGTTACGAATTTGAATCCTATTCCTATTAAAGCAATTGTTTCTGATTTTACTGCTGCAAAAGCACAATGGGCAATGCCTGGAGTGAATGTGTCTCAAATGAAAGAAATTTATGTACCAATTAAATATAGAACTTTAATTGAATCTTCTCAGAAAATTGGGATTAAAAATAGTACAGGGGTCGAAGAATATTTTGAGGGTTGGCGAGAATCTGGAAAAATGCAGATTAGAGAAGAAGGTAATCAGCTAAGATTATACGTATATAATAAGCAAGTTTAGGAGTATTTATGGGACTTCGAGTAATTATAAAAGGCGACCAGCAAATTTTTGATGATATTGAAAAAGACATAGAATTTATGAATGCCAATATGAAGGCTCAAGTGAAAGCTATTGGGCCTGAGGCTGCGGTTAAAATGAGATCTATTATTGCTGATGGTAAAATCCGACCTCAATCAGGAGAACCTACAAAACTTGAGAATAATATCAATGTTGAGTACAGTAATGATGGTTGGGGAGTTGGGGATATTGAGGGATTAAAAAAGAATGCACCTCATTGGGCGGCAATTAATTGGGGTTCTGATCATTTGGTAGGAACAGAAGTATATGGTCAGTTTAGTCCAGGAGAAGCAAAACCGAATCCGAAAGCCTATGGACAGGGTAGATTAAAAAAAGGCCCTTATAAAGTTAAAATTGAGAAACCAATAGAACCTAAGAATTATATAGAAAAAACCATTACCTTTGTTAGGAATCAAATAAACAATATTAGGTTAGGAAAATAAAATGGCAACATACAGAATGTCACGAAATATAGAAGCTAGTATTATCCAATTTATTGAGGATGTTTTAGTCGCTGATGGTTGGAATAATATAAGGGTAGAAAAATCTTTTGTCAGGGTATATGATGGAACTCCTCCTGCTATTTGTATTCGAGTTTCTGATACTGATCATGATAGTACTGGCATAGGTGAAAATACTACTACCCGAAAGCCTCTTATTTTGGTGGATATTTTTGCTACTTCAGATGGGCAACGTCTAGATTTAAAAGATTTTCTAGTGTCGGTTTTAAAAAATGGAATGCCTTATTATGAATACATTACTTCTGGTGCAAATGTATCGAGTAAGATTGAAAATGGAAGATTGAGAGTATTAACATTAGATGATACCGAAGTAAACTTAGGCACTGACAAGGCTTCATTAGCGGTAATAGATAGATATCGTCATTTATTGTCATTGAATATGGCTACAGGAAAAGTAGAGTAATTATCTCAAAATGATAGGAGTATAAAGGATATGAGCGGAATTTTAAGAGTATTATTAGGATTGTTTTCAACCTATGGATTAGATGTATTTCAGATAGGATTGATTGTGTTTTTGTTTTGGAAATTGTTTACTAATCATCTAGCTCACATAGCAGTGGATTTACACGAAAATAACAAAGCTATCGATGGAATTAGAACCGATGTTAAGCATGTACGCTCTTCTATTCACAAAGTTGACAAAAGAGTGGCACATGTAGAAGGTCAATTAGAAGCTAAAAAACAAGATGCAGGATAAAGTAAGATTAGATAGAAGTAGATATAAATTAAGATTTCTTATGAAGAAGAAATCGAACAGATTCATACACAGTCTAAGGAGGACTTAATTATGATTCATGCAAGTAAATATCAGCCACGAATTTATCCTGTTAATGGGCTTGGCTCGCCTTCAGAAATTGACAGAGCACAATCTATTGAACCTGCAGCATCGTTGAATAGAACTAAAGTAGAAGAAATTGGAAATGACCAAATCGTTGGTTATACAAAACAAAGCCCTAGTGTTACTTATAGGCTTACTCAGTTAGAATATGGGTCAATGGAATTTTGGAGAAAAGTCACAAATAAAGAAGATGCTGTTAATGCTATTTCTTTAGGTGATTTTAAAACTCCTACATTTGACATTGCTAGTTTCTTAACTGATGATGATGGAACTTATCGAGGTACTTTATGGTATCCTGGATTGCGTTGTTCTGGTTTTGGAATTAATATTGGAGATCCAGAAGCTACAATCGAACGTACATTTGATTTTGTCGGAGAAGCAGCTATTCAATGGCAAGGGGCAAATAAATATGTTATTTATGTAGAACATGATGCTGGCGCAGGAGCGGTAGATACTGTTGATTTAAGTGCAAATTTGCCAGCGATTGACCCAGATGTGCCCGCAAGTAAAACTGATGCAGAGAAATATCTATATAGGGTAGTAAGAATTAGAAGCGGAGTCAGTATAGAATTAGATTTAAGTGTAGATTGTACTTATAGTACAATTACAGATGATATTACTATTGTCGATGTTCAAGCTAATGATGTTTTTAAAGTTTGGCATACTTCAGCAGTAGCACCTTCTACTATATTTACTCCCAATACTATAGATGTCAGTGCATTATCTGCGGATTCTGTATCTATTTATTTGTATATTCCAGGTTCAGGTAGCCCTTCTACTGGAGATTATCTTTATAGGATGCAAAGTGTAGGATTTGATGTTACTTTTGACCGTGAAGATAAAAAGGAAATTGGTAATAAAAATGTTGTACAGCGTGGAGTTAATACTAATACAGTTAGCGTTTCTTTAAATGATATTTTAGAGAAATTTACTGTAGGTGAAGCTCTTCGTGGAGAAGTTGTAAATTATGGTAAACTTGATGTTGAGAAATTGACTGATAAAGCTACTTTAATTGTGAAAGTATTCGAAGATAATACTAAAACTACTCTGAAATATGGTTTCAAAACAGATAATCTATCTCCTACAGATGTTTCTAATGGTGCAGGAGTTAATGCTTATGTAACTGGTGACAAAAGTCTTGAAAGTGATAATCTTATTATTACTACAGACAACAACCAGTTAGGTAACTTATAAGAAAATTGGAAGGGGTGTGAAACCTACACCTCTTCTCCATAAAGGTGAAAACTAATGAATAAAGTTTATCCATATGATGTTTCTGGAGATTATACATTCGATACGGGAAAAATTGAGGTAGTCGGAGGAAAATCTATATTGAAAGATGGTTTCTGGGAACAGGGATCTAGCGTCGGTTCTTATATAAGCGGCGCTATAGGTTATAATGGAAAATTGTATGCTTTCACTTTTAATGTTAATTCAAAAGTGAAGGTATTGGAAAATGGCTTATGGGTCGATAGTTTTGTTAATTCGGAAAGTACTGTTATGGGGGGGACTTCTGATACCAGACTAGCAGAATATAATGGAAAATTATATGTGGGAGCAGTATCCTATGATGTTGGTACCAACACATATACTACATGGTTATATGCTTTCGACGGCGTTACCTGGTCTAAACAGATATCGTTTCCTGGAAACAAAGGTCTTGGGCTAATTGTTTATAATTCAAAATTACTAATTTCTACTACATACGCTAATGAAACTTATACGTATGATGGAGTCATATTAAGCCCATCTTTGGGTTTTACTATAACAAAAGGCAGACAAATAGTACATAATAATATTCTATATTTTACAGAAGGAGACTTCCAGATAAGATCTTATGATGGAGTTTTAGATTTAAATGTTGCAGGACTAGTCAATAGATACAAAACTATGGAATCTCACAATGGTGACTTGTATATTACTGATTTAAGTAATAGATTTTACAAATATAATGGTTCAAATTTAGGTTATATTACTCAACTAGACTCTTATCATATGAAATCTTTTAATGGAAAACTGTATGTGGTTTCTGGTGGGCTTCGCATTCATGATGAAGTCAATTCTTTTAGTAGTCACTGGGTATGCTCAAGATGCTGCGCTTGGCAGTCCTTTGATTTTTGATTCCAAACTATATTGGTTTGTAAATGCTAGTGGATATTATAACGTAGAATTTTTAACCAGTGGTTTCGACTCCAATAAGCCGACTATTGAACCTAATAGTTTATATTCTCCAGGAGATTCTATTTCATGGGATGTTTTCTCGGAAATCTTAGGTGCAGGAAATCAAGGAACTGTTGGTTACAACCTTTATAAAGGTGACAAATCAAATAAATATTATTGGAATGGTAGTGCATGGGTAACTGGAGGAAGTAGTTCTAATTATAACAGTTTGGCTACAATACAAGCCAATATTGCGAGTTTTGATGCTCCTCCTACTGCTATAGGTTACGTTGCTTATTTAATTTCAGATGGCACTCAGGCAGTTGAAATAAACTCTAATGAATTTTCGTACACCACTAACGCTGCTCCTTTAGTGAATGCTGGTACCAATAAAAATGTTAAAGACAATTTAGATTTAGCTCCATTTAATGATGCTACTTTTTCAGATCCAGATGGTAGTGTAATTAAAGCAGAATATAAAATAAATGGAGTAATAGATGTTTGGACAGAGATTCCTCAAGGAAGTTATGGTTCGTTATTAGAAGCAGTTCAAAACTTTCAATATCAATTTAATGGTGTAGGAGCAAAGACTGTACAATTGCAAATAACTGATGATTCTTCTGTTCCTAACGGAACTCAACAGTCATCTTTAAGTGTAACCATACAACCGTATTATGTTGATTTTGTTATTAAAGATCAAAATGGAAAAGAACTCAAAGAACTATTGGTACAACAAACGGCATCAGAAGGTTACATAGCTAGAAATTCTCCTTTTACCTTGTCATATGCTTATTCAAGTGATCAAGGAGAAGTGGTAATTAAAAAGGAAGGATATGGTGTTAGTTTGAGATATATAGATATTGCTGATTCTACAAAAACCATCGTCATTAGTCCAGGAGGAGATTCCACTCAATTAACGGACATTATTCCTGATATTGAGGATGTTCCTAAACAAGACCCTAATATGGCAGAAGCTATATCTTTTTTATACCGCTATTTCCGATTGCGTCGAAAAAGAAAATGGTGGAATATGAAACGATTTATTATACGGGGATAATTAAATAAGGTATTGGTATGGATAGAATTTTATCTGTACCCAAAAATGTAAGGAGCAAAAGTATGGATGAAAAAGAAATTAAATTTCTACTTGAAATAGTAGACACTAGTACTCGCCATTTAGTTGGAGTGTTGTTAAAACGCTTAGATTTATTAGAAAATCAACATTTAAGTGTTGCTCAGTACAGAGATGTTTTCAAAGCTGAGTTAAAAGAACATATTTATGAAAATGGTAGAGTATTCAAAGCATTGATTAAATCATATAATAGTGGTGTAAAATTTATTACCCCTAAGCAGAGCAAAGAGTCTGTCTAGGGGTTTTCTTTTTTAATTAAACGTAAGGAGATAATTATGGAAAAACCATTAGATAAAAAAGTATTACTAAAAGAAGTCAATGAAAAATTAAAAGAAATGGATGAAATGGAAGAAGTAGAAGCCATGATCCAAAATAATACTATTGAATTCGATTTTGAGGGTGAATTTTTTAGAGTAAAGAAACCTGGCCGTAGAGAAAAAATGGAGTTGCGACAATTAAAAACAAAGAAGAAAAATGAATTACTGCAAGATCCAGATAGTATAACTGAAAAAGAACTTATTGAGATTTATAAAAATAGAAGCAATCCTATCGACATTGATAATATGCGATTGCAAATCAAGGTGCTCCAAAGAGATATAGGAAATCTTGCTAGTAGATTTGTAGAAACTCCTATTGAGAGTGATAGAAAAAAATTAGAAGAAGAATTAGTTGAAATGCAGGAAATCCAAAATGAGATATTTTATACCATAAATGATCTCATGGATTCTAGTATAGAGAAACAGTTACAAGATTATGTGCAAGAATTTCTTATTTGTACTTGCCTTGAAAAATCAGATAACAAACGCTGGACTCGATATTATAAAGATCATGAAAGTTTTATGAATGCTGTAGGAGAAAAAGACGAACAGTTGCTTTATAAGGCGACATGGTATTTTTCAGTGTTGATTAATAAAAATGACTAAAAGACCTAATGCTATTAGGAAATTGGCCAGAAGTGTAAGATATCAAAATCTTTTTTGTATGGCTAAAGAAATTGGAAGTGTTCATTTGTTTGATAATACTAGCGAGTTTTCCAAAATACAATTAGATTTTTTATATTGGGTATCATTATATAATAGACTTTATACTGAATTAGCTATGAAAGATAATAAATATCTGTCTAAAAAGATTATCGAAACTGATAATTGGTTAGATTATTATTTAATATGGGAACGCAGAAACGATCGTAAAAAATCTACAACTGATGACAAGAAAAAAGTAATAGATAACGATTCTACTATTCCAGGAGTACGTTTTACTAGGGGCTAATGTTATGAAAACAGAAAACAAAAAATGGATTATTAGTGCAATATACCAAAGTCAAGGACTTAATGCTTATACTAACCAAATGAAACAAGTTAGGAAGGTTTCTAACTCAATGAAAAGAGGTGTAAGTAAAGATGCCATTCTTTTGAATCACACCATTGAAAAATCTTTTGATAAATTAGACCGTCCTATTTTTAAATACGTAAACCATGTTTTAGATGGTAATAAAAAAACTCGGATATCATGGATACAGAATGCCCAAGGTATTATCCAGTCTTCTAAGGCCAGTAAGATTACAATTCTTACAACTAAACAACATATAATTGCTTTAAAAAAACTAAGGGCAGAAATTGAAGCCACTAAAAAAGCGCAAAATATTAGAGTAAGAAAACAACAAGAAAGAACTGGAACTGTTAGAAGTAAGGAAATTGACTATGATTTAAAAGCTCAAAATCAAGCCCAAAGAAGATCTATCAAACTTGCCCAACAACAAGCAAACGCTCAAAATCAAGCCCAAAGAAGAGCTATCAAACTTGCCCAACAACAAGCAAAAGCTCAAAATCAAGCCCAAAGAAGATCTATCAAACTTGCCCAAAAACAGAAATCTGCTATGGATAGGGCTAGCAAATCTATAGATAGGCAACGATCTGCGGCATTTAAAGCATCTTTAGCTACTAAATCTTACGGTGATAATGTTAAATTTTTAACTACCAGAGCATTAACTGTTATACCAGTATGGTTAGCATTAAGATCTGCGTTTATGGGGGTATTAAGAGTAATAAAAGAGAGTGTTACTTTTCTTATAGATTGGGAATTTCAGATGGCTCAAATTAGAATTGTATCTAATGAAAGTGAAAGTTCTTTAAATAGTTTATCTAATTCTCTTCTATCTTTATCTGCAAGTCTAGGAATTTCGAATCAAGAATTAGGTGAGGCCTCTAAATTATACGCACAGCAAGGTAGATCTATATCTGAAATTTTACCTTTGATGGCTGCCACTGCAAAGCTTTCTTTGTTAACTGGCCGAAATATGACAACCTCTGTGGAGGACATGACCGCGTGTTTTGATGGTCAGACCGAAATATTAACAGAAAATGGATGGAAGAATCATGATGAAATTACTTTAAAAGACAATGCCATTACAAAAGATTTATCTACAGACAAAATATACTATACTCCTGTGGAATATATTTTTAAAAATAAAAATTATAAAGGAAAAATGGCACATTACAATACCGGAGCATTTAAAAAACAACAGGTTGATTTTTTTGTGACTCCCAACCATAAATTTCCAGTATCCTACAGTATATATAATTGTATTTACAATAGAAAATTAAAAAATAGCATTAAAAAACAAGAAAAAAAAGCAGCAGATTTTAAACTTATGGAGTTAGATAAGGTGAAGTATAAAAGATTTCATATTCCAACTACTGGTATATGGGAGGGAAAAGAAATTGAGAATATTAATATTCCTAGTTTCCAAGGTGTGAGAATACTCCATAAGTCATATAAATTCAAAATGGATGATTGGCTAGAATTTCTAGGTTGGTTTGTTTCCGAAGGTAGTTGTAATGTTACAAAAAAAGGACAGTCTACTGTTCAGATTGGTCAGAGTTTTACGAAAAATCCTGAAAAATGTGTTCAAATCAGAGAAGTGTTGGAAAGATTGGAAGTGCCTTTTAAAGAATATACATCTCAGGACATGTGTTTATTTCAGGTTTCTAATAGAATAAGAAATATAGTAGAATGGTTGTTGGATAATTGTTATACTGATAGAATCCATCCTAATTCAAAAACTAAAAGAATTCCTGATTTTGTTAAAAATCTAAGTCCTAGACAGATAAATATATTTTTAACTTCTTATGGATTGGGAGATGGTACTGTGGATAAAAGGAACGGAGCCAAGTCTTATAGCACAAGTTCTCCACAATTACGTGACGATCTACTTGACCTATTATTGAAAATTGGAAAAACCCCTTCTTATATCACAGCACTTCCTAATAGTAAAAATAATCTAACTTCTGATCACTATAAAATACATTCTTCTAATAAAATAGCACATCATTTAAGACGTAAAAATATTAAATATGTAGATTATGAGGGTTTGATTTGGTGTATCGAAGTTAAGCCTCATCATACTATTTATATTCGCAGAAATGGTAAATGTATGTGGAGTGGGAATACTTTAAAGGCGTACAAATTAGAAGCGAATGAAGCAGATGGAGTTGTTGATTTAATTTCAAATACCATGTTGCACCATGCTATTACGGCAGGAGATTTGGCTCAAGCTTATAAAGCCACAGCTTCTACTGCTTCTGCTCTTGGTGTATCATTAGCAGGATTAACAGGATTTATTACCGCGATTAAAACTGTTACGAGAGACACCGGAAGTAAAGTTGGTTTGACATTAAGAACCATGTTTTCGAGAATCACTACTTCTTCTGCCGAAGCATTGCAAGTATTAACCAAAGTGCCTATTTTCTTAGATTCTGCAGGCAAAGCTACTACTAGAGTAACCCCAAACTTGAGAAATTTAGAAACTGTAATGTTAGAGCTTGCCAGCAGTTTTCAATTACTTGGAGATGCCCAACAAGCACAAGTAGCAAAACTTATTGGTGGAGTGAGACGACAAAATCAAGTATTTGCTTTATTTAATAATTTTACAGAAGCTGTAGGAGCACAAGCCGACGCTTTATTTGGACTGGGAGAATCTGATAAAGCTGTGGGTATTTTAACTGATACTATGGAATTGCGAATTGGAAAATTGCAAGGTGCTTGGGGTCAAATGGTCAATGCTTTTACAAATACAGATGCCTTGAAAAGTGCAACTGGACTAATGACAGAATATATAGAAGGTGTCACTTTAGCTGTTGATAAAGCTGCGTTTAAGCAAGCTGAACTTACTAAGCAAATTATCGCAGCACAATCCAAAGCACAAGGCAAAATAACTTTTGGTAAAAGTACTGCGGAATTGAATGTAAAAGCCTTAGAGTTGTCAGATTCAATAGAAGCTGGTAGGATTAAAATAAAAGAAGCAAATGACGAAGCTTTTATTTATGGGGAATCCTGGAATCGAATTAAAAGACAAATGGGACTGGCCACTGATGAAATAAATACTTTAGAAGATCTACAATCAAGTTTAAAAGCCAGCAAAGTAGAGATATTGGTTAAAGTAAAAGAAGGTGCATTTGAATCTATGCGACTGCAACTTAATCAAGATCTAGTTGATATGGGCAAAACTGCAAATGATTTATTTTCTGAAGTTCTTTTAGGTAATGTGGAAGCCCAAAAAATTCTAGTAACTTTGGAAACCAAGGGAACCAAAGATGATATTATCAAATTACGAGACTTTATGGATGAGCAATTTAAAAAGAATATAAAAGTGGCTATATTAAATCCAAAAGCACAGCAAGAGATGAGAGATGTAGCTAAAATAAAATTCAACGCTGCTACTAAATTAGCAGAAGATTGGAAAGCTACTGGAGTATCGATTAATAGAATAAAAGATAAACTGCCAGAAGTGTCAAAAAGAATAAAGGAATCATTTGCCACTGGAAATAAAACAGATCTTAAAGATTCTATTACAGAAGTTACTTTAGCTAGAGACCTAGCAGATTTGAAACTTCGAATGGCTGGTACTAATATTACCAAATTAGACTATGCTAGAGAAGAACTCAAAATTCTAAATCAAACAACGGATACTATAGGTGGAATTCTTGATAGAAAAAAATCGGTAGTAA
>ENA-ORDP01000201-ORDP01000201.1-marine-sediment-metagenome-genome-assembly--contig:-NODE-201-length-40274-cov-13.354136_pt1 | contig 40274 bp, 46 predicted proteins | sample MGYA00248627_ERZ508539 | MGnify/ENA primary metagenome ERZ508539 (study PRJEB26208, sample SAMN05571518) | marine sediment metagenome | biome: deep sea; feature: Hydrothermal vent; material... | reverse complement strand
ATGTTAATGAAAACGGCGATTTAAAATCGCTATGCCTGAAAAGGTCGGGATTGCAAATCCCGACCAGCAGGTAAATACTTGGCATTATGGACAAGTATTAGTCAGACTATATACGAGATATAAAATTTAGTTTAAATTTGCTTGCCTTTAATTGTGCATAATCATATTGTTATCTGTATTTTGAAAAGATACTACAAATATTTTCTTTTTATTTTCCCCGCTATCTATCTGTTGCTGGGCTTCTATTTCCGGCAGATTTTCGGTGATTTGTCACTAAGGTCAATCGACCCGGAATACATTCACTTTATCAGTTCACTTTGTGTTTCTACCGGAAAGTTTAGTCAGGCCAATATTGACCAGCCGGCTTCCGTATTACAGCTTGTACTTGCTTTGGTTTTCAGGGTTGTTTACTTTTTCAGAGGGAACAGCCTGCCTTACTTTCAGGATGTCATCAGTCATTCCGATTTATATCTCGCCGTTGGAAATCTCGTAATCACAACAATTATTGCAGGAGAGAATTTCATGAAACGAAGAACCTTATTAAAGGGCAGCCTGAGCGCAGGTGTAGCAGGCGTTGCAGTAGCAGCGGGTTTGTTAACACCGCAAATGGTAATGGCAGCCTGGCCAAAGGCGGCATTTGACGCTAAAGGCATAGATGGAGCAGTCAGTTCACTACTTGGTAGCAGCAAACTAGCATCCAGCAGTGACATCAGCATCAAAGCGCCACCGATTGCTGAAAATGGCGCGGTAGTTAACATCGCCGTTAGCACCAAACTGAAGAACGTATCGTCTATCAGCATACTGGTAGAAAAGAACGCTCAACCACTGACATCCAGTTTTAATCTTGCTTCAGTGACCGAACCCTTCATCAAAACGCGCGTAAAAGTAGCGAAAACGTCCAGCATTATTGCCGTGGTTAAATCCGGTGGTAAATTATTCAGTGCTAAACGTGAAGTGAAGGTCACCATTGGCGGATGCGGCGGTTAACCCCGTAGCACCAATCCAACAAGTTAAAGAGAGGAAAAGACAATGGCTAAGAAGTGGAAAGTACGTGCCCAGCTAAAAGGTGGGGTGACCACGCTCAAGGCGCTGATCACTCACCCGATGGAAACGGGCCTACGTAAAAACAAGAAGACAGGCAAGAAGGTTCCGCCTCACTATATACAAACCCTGACGGTCGAGCACAATGGCAAAAGCGTGCTGGATGCAGACTGGGGCCCGGCTATATCGGCCAATCCTTATTTGTCCATGAAGTTCAAGGGCGCAAAAAAGGGCGACAGTGTGAAAATCAGCTGGGTTGATAACCTCGGCGACAATGATTCACACACCGTTAAGGTTCGATAACTGGCCCTGGTAGGCATATCTATCAATTACTGGAGGAAAAGATGAAAAAAATCCTACTTATCGCCACTGCCATCAGTATCGCTGCAGGCGCATCGATGATGGCAATGGCAAGCCCAAGCGGAGATTTAAAGACAATACGCGCTTTCTATAAAAAGCGCTTCCCGAATGTCAAACTTTCCGCATATAAAGACGGCATCTACGCCATAAACAAGGAACGTAGAGAGGCGTGGCTGGAGTTTGAGGACTTTGCACCACCATATGAAGATGGTCTTGCACTTGGTAAAAAACTGTTCAATACACCGTTCAAGAATGGCAAAACCTACTCGAGCTGCTTCAAGAACGGTGGCATCGGCATACGACAGGGCTTCCCGTACTTTAACGCAAAAACAGGGAAACTGGTCACACTTGAAGGTGCTATCAATGCCTGCCGTGCCAAGAATGGTGAGAAAAAACTGAAGACGAAAAAGGGCAAGTTGGCAGCAGTATCCGCCTATATGGCCTACACGTCACGCGGTAAAAAACTCAATATCAAGGTCCCCAATGACAAGCGCGCCCAGGCCATATATGAACGTGGCAAACGCTTTTTCTATGCCAAACGTGGACAGCTTAACTTTTCATGTGCCGACTGCCATATTGGTAATGCTGGCATGAGGGTACGTGGCCACCTGTTAAGCCCGGCTCTTGGTCAAGTCACACATTGGCCGGCATGGCGTAAAAAATGGGCCAAAAAGACCTTCGCCAAGAAAAACAAGCGTGGTCCCCTGGATGGTTACGGCACACTCCAGCGCCGTTACACTGGTTGTAATAAACAGGTACGTGCAAAACCAATGAAGGCTCAGCATGCTGCATACAATGCCCTTGAGTATTTCCATACTTATATGAGTAACGGGATTGAGGTCAATGCACCTGGTTTGCGACAGTAAGTTAATTTAAACAATTAACTTAAAACCCGGCCATTGGCCGGGTTTTTTTATGCCTGTATATAACAGTTATATAACAAGTTCCTGCAATGACCTGTTCAGGGGAACACTTAAACCAGTAATTATCAGTTAACTGCAACGATTGCACCCTAAGTTATTGATACGACCTGGTTAACGCATCTTTTAACGCGATTAACAACGTTCAGGGTTATTGGAATGGCTCACAATTCCGCTTCATCCCGCCTTGCCGCTCATATCAATAAATGCACTCGCCCTGCCGCCCGACCGATGATTCCGGGTTAAAAAACAGATCAGTTGTTTTTTAGTAGAAATAACAGGCTACAAAAGGTATATTTAGCCGATGAGTTGTTTACTGAAAACAACCAGTTAAAAATATTTAACCTTTAATTCAGTAATAATATCTGTCCGCGCTAACAGAAAATAAATTTAAAAAAATAGAATTTTGAGGAGTTTTATCCATGAATATGTCCCGACGTGAATTTCTGCAAATGCTTGCAGTCGCCAGTGCATCCGGCTTTAACCTGACAGCTTGCGATTCCAGTTCACAAGGTAAACAGGGTGCAGTCGCCAAGGCAACAGGAGTCAAGTCACTCAAGATCCCGAGTGATATGTATGAAGTGCCGGCATTTGGTAATGTCTCTCTGATACATTACACAGATTGCCATGGCCAACTCCTGCCCATTTATTTCCGTGAACCCAATGTCAATATTGGCATTGCAGGCATGAAGGGTAAACCGCCGCATCTGGTCGGCGAGTCTTTCCTGAAAAAATACGGCATGAAAAACAATACAATTGATGCACATGCATTTACCTACCTGAATTTCACCGAGGCAGCAAAAAAATACGGCAAGGTTGGTGGTTTTTCCCACCTTGCCACCCTGATTAAAAGTATTCGGGCTTCCCGACCCGGATCACTGTTACTGGATGGTGGTGACACCTGGGGTGGTGGCTCGGGTACTGCCGTGTGGACCAACGCACAGGATATGGTCGATGCGCAAAAACTTCTCGGTGTCGATGTCATGACAGGCCATTGGGAATTCACCTATGGCGCTAACCGGGTCAAGGAGATCATAGAAAATGACTTCGCCGGGCAAATCGACTTCGTTGCACAAAATATCGTTGACAAGGAATTTGAGGAACAGGTATTCAAGCCCTACACGATAAAAGAAGTAAACGGCGTTCCGGTTGCCATTATCGGCCAGGCTTTCCCCTACACACCCATCGCCAACCCGAGATACATGGTGCCCAACTGGAGCTTCGGTATTCGTGATGAGAATATGCAGGAAATGGTCAACAAGGCCCGCGGAGAAGGCGCACAGGTCGTTGTAGTCCTGTCACATAATGGTATGGATGTAGACCTTAAGATGGCCAGCCGTGTGACCGGTATAGACGCAATTATGGGCGGGCACACGCATGATGCCATTCCACAGCCTGTCCAGGTCAGTAATCCGGGCGGCAAAACACTGGTCATCAATTCCGGCTCCAACGCAAAATTCCTGTCGGTACTGGACTTTGATGTGAAGGCTGGCAAGGTTCGCGACTTCCGCTTCAAGATGTTGCCCATATTCTCCGACCTGATCGAACCCGATGCCACCATGGTAAAATATATCGACCAGGTACGTGATCAGGACGTTACCTATAACGGCACATCATTCAACATGAAGAAGAAGCTGGAAGAGAAGCTGGCCGTTGCCGGTGACCTGCTGTATCGGCGTGGTAACTTTAACGGTACCTTCGACCAACTCATCTGTGATGCCCTGATTGATGTACAGGATGCCGAGATTTCGTTCTCGCCCGGCTTCCGCTGGGGTGTCAGCGTCCTGCCTGGCCAGGACATCACCTTTGAGCATGTCATGACCCAGACAGGGCTGACCTATCCCGTTGTTACACGAAACGAAATGACTGGAGAATATATCAAGACAATCCTGGAAGATGTCGGCGACAATATATTCAATACGGACCCTTACTATCAACAGGGTGGTGATATGGTCCGGGTAGGGGGTCTGAAATTTGCGATCTCGCCAACTGAAAAGATAGGCAATCGTATAACCGACATGGAGCTGAATGGCAAGCCTATCTCGCCCGGCAAGAAGTATGTTGTTGCCGGTTGGGCCAGTGTTGCACAGCCCCTGGAAGGCAAACCTATCTGGGACCTGGTTTCAGAGTATCTGCGTGACCAGAAAACCGTGGTCAAGATCTCTGACTTCAATGAACCCAAGATCAAGGGCCTGGGTCCAAACCCGGGTGTTGAGATGTATAAAGGCTAGGAACCAGGGACTTTTATATGATGCTTCACACTAAATCTGTGTCAAGTGCTTTATTGCTTTTCCTGGTTACTGGCCCCTGAAATATGGTGGGCCGTGAGCGACTTGAACGCTCGACCAATGGATTAAAAGTCCACTGCTCTACCAACTGAGCTAACGGCCCGAATAAGGTGAAAGGCGCATAATACTTAAACCACCAGGAATGACAAGCCCCTTCGGTTATTTTGTCGCCTTCATGTCGTTACGAAAAACCGGGCCTGACAGAACCTGGCCCGCATTTCTCACCAGGATCGCGGAAGCAGGCGCAGGATCCGTATTCGCAGGCGCCGCTCTGGAGCGCAAAGCATAGCCGTAGCTATGGTTTGCGTGAAGAGCAAGCATACGAAGACAAGCCTGAGCCGCGACAGGCGTTCTATAAAAACACTTTGTATTTTTGGCATTGTTATTTACTTTATCATTACCATGGGCTTACAACAATTAAGAGCCGCCTGGTGAAAAATGCGGGCTAGACCCCTTCCAGTTTGCGCATCCCCTTGGGTAATAACCGAAAATCAACCAACCCGGTGATGAAGGCAGCCATGAAACTGGCATCCTCATACATCATCTTGTAGAGCTGGATCTTCATTGTCATCGCACAACCAATAATAATGCTTGCCAGCGCGATCATCGAACCTAATGCCAGGGTTGAGACCCCGGTAATACCCTGGCCGATAGTGCAACCCAGGGCCAGTACACCACCAAAGCCCATCAACGTAGCGCCAATAACATGGTTCAGAAAATCCTTGAAAGAGGCAAACCATTCAATACGAAAACTTTTTGATGCGATGGACCACAGAAATGATCCTGATATCACTCCAAACACTGCCATCAGACCAAAAGTCAGATATTTGGCTGCAAACCCACCCGTAACATAGCCATAGGTCTGGCCCATCGGGTTAATAAATGTAAACGACTGGGTATTCAGTGAGCGCATTTCAAACGGCTTACCCGCTTCAGATTCAGTCAGCATATCCCAGTCATGGTAATAAGAGGAAAGCGATAGCAGATCACCATCGGCATTAATCTTGATCAATGCGCCACTGATATACCAGCCAGCCAGTACCGCCAGACCAACGACCACTCCCCCCATGATATTATCGTGATTCTGTCGGAAGTCCCTGGACTTGAAAATAATAAACAGCAGTACCAGTGCAATCGCACTGCCAATGTACATACGCATCTGTACGGGGTTTTCAGGATTAAGCATTGCACCAAGATCCTGGTTGGTTGTCAGGCTGACAGACATAGGACGAATCCAGTCATAAAAAAGGACAGACATCAGGGTTTTATCGCTATCCGGAAACGGGTTGATCATGTAATACGCAATCAGGGCAATGATCGCCAAAACCATAACAGACTTGATATTACCACCACCGATCCGAATCAGGGTCTTGTTACCACAACCACTCGCAATGGTCATGCCCACACCAAACATGATCCCGCCGATCAGATTTTCACCCCAGATCAGTCGGCTTGCGCGGTAGGGGGGGAAAGCAGAATCGGCATTCATGATACCCATTGATTCCATAATAATAATGCCGACGATAGCGACAGCAATGGCCAGAAACCATGCACGCATACGACCATTGTCGCCCATATTTACTGAGTCAGATATTGCCCCCATGGTACAAAAACCCGTCTTGCTGACGACCGCACCCATAATGAGCGCAACTGCAAAAGTGGCCCACAAAAAGGTTGTGTGCGCACTGGAAAAATCCTCAAAAACCATCTTGATACCCTCAATTAGTCTTGTAATTCTAGTGTTCTATCCATGTGATAATTACGGATTCAGCGCAGTTATCACATGGATAGAACACTAGATAATGTGAAAAATCTGAATTTGGTTAAAAATTCGTCATCTCAGGAGCCCGTTGGGCCTGGGAAATTGCAGAGAGACGAATGGTAAGCCAACCCGGTTAATTTTTCACCGGGCCCGACAGATTCCTGAGCAAAGATTGGCATTTTACAGTGCCAGGTTTAAGATTTCCACCTGAATTAATGACAGGATTATATGAGAAACAATGGCTTAACGATATAATGTCGGATCGGGAATGCCGGCTGATAAAAACCCGTCCCTTCTTATGCGACAAGAGTCGCACACACCGCAGGCATAACCCCTGTCATCCGCCGCGTAACAGGACACCGTGTGACTGTAATCCACACCCAGATCCACCCCTGCCCTGATAATCCCGGCCTTGGACAGCTCGATCAAAGGGGTATGGATGCGGGTTACCCTGCCCTCCACCCCCGCCCTTGTCGCCAGGCTGGCCATCTGCTCAAATGCCTGGATATATTCTGGCCGACAGTCAGGATAGCCGGAATAATCAACGGCATTCACACCGATAAAAATATCCTGCACACCCAGCACCTCGGCCCAGCCAAGGGCCAGGGACAGAAATATGGTATTACGTGCAGGAACATAGGTCACCGGGATACCCTGCGTTGGCCGGTCCGGGACATCAATGGCCGGGTCAGTGAGTGCGGAGCCCCCTATTTTCCCCATATCAATGCCAATGGTGTTGTGTATACCAACATTGGCGAACTCAACAACCTTGTTCGCAGCATCAAGCTCAGCCACATGCCTTTGCCCATAACGAAAACTCAGCGCATGACACAGATAGCCCTGATGTTGCGCTATCGCCAGCGTCGTTGCAGAATCCAGCCCCCCCGAGACCAGTACCACGGCTTTTTTTACGCCACTCATAGATCGTTACCCTTTAAACTCAACGCCTCTGCCTCTGTTATCGCCCGGCCCTGTCACCCCATAATTGCTTATGCAACTGTAATTGAAAGCGGGCCTGTACACCCGATTCAAGAACCCATTCTGCCAGTATCGACGGTTCAATTTTCCCGTAAACGGGGGATATCAGTATTTCACAACATACTTCCAGGTTGTATTCCTGTATTTTAGCCAGCGCCCAGTCGAAATCGGCCCTGTCACAAATCACAAACTTGACCTGATCTTGCCGGTTCAACAGCTTTATATTGTCGTAGCGGTTTTTTTTCTGCTCACCCGAGCCTGGTGTCTTCAGATCCATGACCCGGCTGACGCGGTGATCCACACTGCCGACATCAAGTGCACCACTCGTTTCCAGCGACACCTGATAACCCTGGTCACAAAGCCGGCTCAACAATAACAGACAGGCCTGCTGGGCCAGGGGCTCACCGCCGGTAACCGTTACATACCGGGTCGACCAACTGCCCGCCTTGTCCAGAATATCGTCCAGTCCCATCCACTCACCGCCGGAAAACGCATACGCCGTGTCGCAGTAGCCGCACCGCAACGGACAACCCGTCAGGCGTATAAACACCGTGGGAAAACCGACGTTCCTTGACTCACCTTGCAGTGAGTAAAAAATTTCGGTAACCCTCAGCGGGTCATCGGGTCTGACTGGTTGTCCGGTTTTGTTCTGCATGCCGGAATTTTACACTATCCGTGTATGGCATTCCTCTTCGCACTGGCTTGACATTACAGATATAATCCCTCCATGAGCAAACACCAGACAAAATCCATGGGCAAGGGTATGATGATTGCCGCATGGATCGTTTTCCTTGGGCTGCTGGCCTTCTTTTTCAAAAATATTCTCGACAAGCAACACAACCCCAATCAGGAAATTAACAGTTCTGTGCTGAACTCCGGCATCAGGGTAGTCCGTCTTGTTCGCAACCGTAACGGCCACTATGTTTCACGGGGATATATCAACAACCAGGAGGTGACTTTTTTTCTGGACACCGGCGCCACGACCATCTCCATACCTGAACCCGTAGCCAGAAAAATTGGCCTGAAACGTGGCCCGCCGATTTCCGTCAGTACTGCAAACGGCAGTATCGAGGTTTATCTGACCACGATCAGACGACTCAGCATTGGTAGCATCGTACTGGACAACCTGTCGGCCACAATCAACCCGTACATGGAAGGTGACGATATATTACTGGGCATGAATGTCCTGAAAAAACTGGAAATTATACAAAAAGGTAAAATACTGACATTAAAACAGTATCCCTGATTCATCCATAACGCTTTACTCACCATTCAACCCTGGACGAGGCCGATGACAACACATATGACAGAAAGCGGTATCCGCTACGAAGATATCGTAACAGGTGAAGGAAAAATGGCTACCGGCCTGGGACAAACCGCCATCGTCCATTACACAGGCTGGCTTGAAGATGGGACAAAATTTGACTCAAGCAAGGACCAGAATAAAACCTTCAGTTTCCCGATAGCCTGCGGCATGGTTATCAAAGGCTGGGATGAAGGTATCATTGGAATGCAGGAAGGTGGCACAAGAAAATTAACCATTCCTTCAGAACTGGCTTATGGTTCGGCCGGGGCAGGCGATGTCATACCCCCGGATGCAACACTTATCTTTGAAATAGAGCTGATCGAAGTCAGTGAATAAAACATGAACCAGGTTAAACACTTGATTGATTTTAGACAGGATATCAAGCAACAAATCAGTTTCAGCTTGCAGGAGGATATCGGCAATGGTGACATCACCGCGTCACTCATTCCTGCCGGCGCGACTGCAACAGCTGCTGTTTTTGTACGCGAAGCAGCTGTTATATGTGGGCAGGACTGGTTTAACGAGGTCTATTTACAAATAAACCGCGATATTGACATTAAATGGCAGGTCAATGATGGTGATGATGTCGTGCCAGGCCAAACCCTGTGCACGCTCACCGGTCAGGCTCGCTCGTTACTGACCGGTGAAAGAACCGCCTTGAATTTTCTGCAAACATTGTCGGCCACAGCCACCCTGGCGAGAAAATACGCCACCACGCTGAAAGGCCTGCAAACGAAAATCCTCGATACAAGAAAGACCGTTCCCGGGTTACGCCTGGCACAGAAATATGCAGTAAAATGTGGTGGCTGTAACAATCATCGAATCGGCTTGTATGATGCCATCCTGATCAAGGAAAACCATATTATGGCAGCCGGATCGATAAAGGCCGCCATGAAATCTGCCCGCCAAACCACCGACAAGCCAATCGAGGTGGAAATCGAAAACCTTCTGCAGCTTGAAGAGGCATTAAACGCCGGGGCAACAAGAATTCTGCTGGACAATATGGATATGGAAACACTCGAAAAGGCCGTCGCTGTGAATGCACACAGGGCCGAACTGGAGGCCTCCGGTGGTATTCGTTTGGAAAACGTCAGAGCCACTGCTGAAACAGGGGTGGACTACATTTCAGTTGGCTCATTGACAAAAAATATCAAGGCAATTGACCTGTCCATGCGTATCCTGATGGACTAGTCCCCCTTATAGCCCTACAATCAACAAGTGTATATAATTTCTCACAGTTGTCCCGTTAAGCCATGACAAATGTAGTTGAAATGTAAGCGGCAAGTGCGTTTCGGGCTAACCCGCAATCCGGACATGAAACCGGCAAGCCTGATCAAGACACGCAAAATATGCCATCCATGGCGGCTCGGCTGCCGCATCCGTGCGGCAGACGGTCTTGATCAGGCTTGCCGATTCCATGTCCTCACATTGTTATGTGCTTCATAAAATTAACGGGACAACAATGTATGAAAATATAAAAATTATTATGATCAGAAAATAATTTCTTCCTGGATCAATATATTTTTTGCCTTTGAATATTTTCAAAAAGACACGGCATCAGAATAAATTTATTTTTGCAGGGATATTAAATTACAGCAGTGACCAAAGGGCCATTCTTTATGAAGTATAAATAAACGGTCCCATGGCCGCGAGTTATTTAATCAACAGCATGTTCGTGGCATAAGTACATCCGTGTACAAAGCCACTCCTGCGGCTTTTTTTGTCCCTCCGACGGGGAAGTTTAACCCCCGGAGGTTAAACCGGATTATCAATATCAATAAACTGGAACTCTATATCAAAGTGTCCGGACAGGTGTTGCCCGAGCGCCATAACGCCATAGCGCTCGGTGGCATGATGACCCGCCGCATAGAAATTGATGCCCAGTTCCCGGGCGGTGTGAAATGTGTGCTCGGAAACCTCACCTGTAATATAGGCATCCAGCCCCAATGAGGCCGCCTCGTCAATACAGGATTGGGCCGCTCCGGTACACAGTCCCACTGTCTCGATCTTTCTGTCGTGTCCGGCAATAACCAGGGGTTCGCGGTTGAGTACTGTTATAAGCCGCTCTGACAGCTCATCACGGCTCAGGCCCGGGTTGAAACGCCCGTATTGTGCAATATCGACCAGGCCATTTCGGGCGAAACCACCTTCGGCGCTAATCCCTAATAATGAGGCCAATCTGGCGTTATTACCGTATTCGGGATGGGCATCAAGTGGCAGATGGTAGGCCAGTAAGGAAATACCGGACTCAATCAAACACCTGATGCGCTCATACTTCATCCCTGTAATCGTCGGCTCCTCTCCCTTCCAGAAGTAGCCGTGGTGGACAAGGATAGCATCGGCATCACTCTTAATCGCCTTATTAATCAACTCCTTACAGGCTGTAACGCCACCTGCTAACCTCTTCACCTCTGCCTTGCCCTGCACCTGAAGCCCATTTGGGCAATAATCATCAAACTGTGTGATGGAAAGCAATTCATTCGTATAATTCAGGATCGTATTCAGATTGGCCATGTCACTTCCCGTTGCGTGAAATCTAATTCTACATAATAATAGAGTACACTTTTCATTTAGACGCAAATATCAGTGAGAAAATTTAAGCAAATCATCCTGTTCCTGTTTCAGTTTGCCACCATCGGTCTGGCAGCTGCCTTTGTTATCCTGATTATGAAACCGGAACTGGTACAGAATATCCGCCCGAAGATCGAAATTCGTCAGCATTCCCCGACAAAAACTGAGCGCGCCGTTACACATTCTGATCAAACTGCACCTTTTTCATATTCAACGGCAGTCAAACAGGCATCGCCTTCGGTTGTAAACATATACACGGCCAAGGTCGTCGCCAAACAACCAACTACTGAAGATATCCTTAAGTATTATTTCAATGGAACAACACCTGAGAGATCAGAACTGCAAACCAGTCTGGGTTCGGGTGTAATCATGACCTCACAGGGGCACATCATCACCAATAACCATGTGATATCCGGTGCACAGGAAATACAGGTATTGTTGACAGATGGTCGCAATGCCATGGCAAAGATCATTGGTACAGACCCCGAAACCGACCTGGCCGTACTGAAAATACAACTCGACAAGCTGCCTGGCATCACGGTTGGGGACTCAGACAACATTGAAGTGGGTGATGTGGTACTGGCGATTGGCAATCCATTCGGAGTCGGCCAGACAGTAACACAGGGTATTATCAGTGCCACTGGACGCAAACGACTGGGACTGAATACCTTCGAGAACTTTATCCAGACCGATGCTGCAATCAATCCTGGTAACTCGGGTGGAACCCTGGTGAATCCGCGCGGTGAATTAATCGGTATCAACTCGGCCATATTCAGCAGAAGCGGCGGTTCACAGGGAATCGGTTTTGCCATCCCGATCAACCTGGTCCGTGATGTCATGACCCAGATTATCGAGAAAGGGCACGTGGTTCGTGGCTGGCTCGGTATCCGCATGCGCAATGTCCCCGTTGATCTGGCCCAATCACTGAATATTCCTGCCCCGGGGGGTGTCATTATTACTGGTATTTTTGAAGATGGTCCGGCATTAAAGGCAGGCCTGAAACCGGGGGATATTCTCCTGTCGGTAAACAGGAAACCTGTCTATGATGTTCGCAGCCTGCTGGACGCCGTTGCCAAACAAAAACCGGGAAGTATTATAAAACTTGCTGGACAACGCGAAAAAAGAAAATTCACCGCCAGTATTACTGTTGCACAGAGGCCGGTTATCACCTTCACCAATCTACGCAAGTAAGTGCTGCCAGGGAACCGTCTGTTTTCGGACAGACTCCTGGCATCTGACAGGTTTGCATCGACGGGTTCGGTTGGCCTGTCATTTCCCGTTCCGGTTCGGGATGCGCATTGCCATCAACTGCTTCATCAAGACCGGGTCATCCCATTCCCGGCTACCCACAGCACGATGGGTTACCATGCCTGCAGGACTGACTATATACGTCGTCGGTAAACCTGCTGCTGGATATTTTTTTATAACCTCACCCTTTGTATCCATCGGTATCGGAAAACTCAATTGAAGCTGACCGGTAAATTTGAACACGGTATCAGCACTTTCGCCGACATTGATCGCGAGGATGACAATACCCTTGCCCTTTACTTTTTGCCACAAACGCTCAATGGATGGCATCTCGATTCGGCAGGGAGGGCACCATGTTGCCCAGAAGTTGATGAGCACGACCTTGCCACGAAAATCTGACAAACGATAGGTAATATCATTTTCATCCTTGAGGGCAAACTCCGGTGCCTTGAAGGGTTTTGCCACTGCCGGCAAGGTCTGTTTCTTTTCCCCTGCCATTGCCAGGGACATACCTGTTAAAGAAACAATCATTATCAATATATAGAAAATATTTTTCATATCACAGGGCTTCTGTTGGTTGGGGGTTAATATCCGGTGCGCATTCCATATTTTTTATGATGGCAGTGTTTTTCCTGCCATACTGCATCCAGGTGATCTCAAGATCAAACCTTGAGCCCGGCTCCAGGTTGAAAACAGACATACCCCAATTATAGTCGCCGGGCTTGTATTGTTGACTGGTAGGATACAATGACCATTCAAATGCAATCTGTGCGGGTTTACTTACCTTTTCAGCACGCCATTCACTGGCCCAGTCTTGCCGTGTTTTCATTTTTCTTTTTTTGCCTTTATATATAACCCGCCAGTCATTCAAGTTGTACTCGAGCGTACTTGCCTTGCCTGGCTGACCACCCTGTGATGTATTTTTGAATACGGTCTGAAAAATACAGCTTCGTGCTATGCGTTCAGCCTGTGTTGCATTGAATCCACGTGCCAGAAAATAGCCGCGCGACTGGATAGGCAGACGTTGAATCAGACGCAGGCTCATACCACCTGTACTGACCTCCCAAAATGGTAATTGTGCCTGCTCATCAATCCCCGTCTTCTGATCAATGGCATAAATATTCCCGGCATAGCCTGATACAAATCCGGCCAATAAAAAAACAATGATTTTAACATGAACACTGGATAACATCATGACTGTATACCTGGCATAAGCAAAGGATCAAGACCCTTTAAATAATTGTATTTCATAGCCATCGGCAGGATTCCGGGTAAACAATTGCCAGACCATAATAAAATATTTATTGCTTTATCAATCAACACAACCCGCTGTATGCCCTGATGGCCTCAATAAACCTGTCATTCTCTTCAGGTTTGCCAATGGTAACGCGCAGGCAGTTGGTCAGCAGCTCGCCCGACTTCGAAAGATTTTTTATAAGGATGCCCGCTTTTTTCAATGTTCCAAATAAATCATCGGCCAGCCCGCCCTCGACCCGGAACAGGATAAAGTTGGCCTGGCTGGGATAGACCTCCAGACCCCGAACAGCCTGCAACAGGTAAAACAGCCGGCTGCGCTCCTGTTTTAATACCTCTGTCTGTTGATCGAGTACATTCTTATGCCGGAGGGCGAATTCCGTGCTGGCCTGAGTGAGCACATTGATATTATAGGGCAGCCTGATTTTATCAAATTCCTCAAGCCATTCACCCGGGCCTGCCAGATAACCCAAACGTAACCCGGCCAGACCCATTTTTGATACCGTACGCATGACCAACAGGTTGGGATATTGCCCGAGGCTCGCCATGAAGGTATCTTCAGCAAAGGCGGTGTAGGCCTCATCCAGCACCACCAGACCCGGGGCAATAGTTATAATTTCCCTGACCTGCTCTGCATCAAACAGGTTGCCTGTCGGGTTGTTCGGGTATGCCAGAAAAATAACGGCAGGTTGACGGGTCTCAATGGCCCGGCGCATCGCGTTCATATCAAGGCTGAAATCACTTGCGATTAGCGGCACCCCCACATATTGCATACCAGCAAACCGGGCGATCATGCTGTACATGACAAAACCGGGCTCGGGTGCCAGGATGACCCGGTCCTTGCCTGCAACTGCCAGGGCAATCATCTGGATTAATTCATCGGAGCCGTTACCAAGCAGGATAGCCATGTCATCCGGTATGGAAAATGACTTGCGTATTTGCCGGACCAGCTGTCGGCCTGATGGATCCGGATAGCGGTTTAATTCGATGTCCTTCAGTATCACCTGCCACTCACGGATCATTTCGTCTGGCCAGGTATAGGGGTTTTCCATGGCATCGAGTTTGATCATGCCCGCCGGGTCAGGCACATGATATGCAGAGAGCTCCCGGATTTCAGGGCGTATCCAGTGTTTGATGAGATTACTGTCAGTCATTGTTGAATGAATATCCCGGGGTTATATTACCCGTCACCCCCGATGAAGAAAGAGCAGCCGGAAATATTACTGGTCTTTGCCGATGCGATACTCGGCCGAGCGTGCATGTGCCTCAAGTCCTTCCCCGCGTGCCAGCACGGAGGCAATTTTACCCAGCTCCGATGAACCCCCGGCAGAACACATGATCAGGCTGCTTCGTTTCTGAAAATCATAGACCCCCAACGGCGATGAAAATCGGGCGGTACGTGACGTAGGCAAGACATGGTTGGGCCCGGCACAATAATCACCCAGGGCCTCGGCAGTGTAGCGGCCCATAAAAATGGCCCCGGCGTGTTTAATCCGTGCCGCCATGGCCTGCGGGTCTTCAACCGACAGTTCAAGATGCTCAGGGGCAATATCATTGACAATATCCACCGCTTCATCCATGTCCTTTACCTTGATCAGGGCCCCGCGTGTGTTCAGGGACTGGCCAATAATGGCCGAGCGTTGCATGCCGGGTTGCAGCTTGTTGATACTGGCCTGCACCTGGTTAATAAAATCTTCATCGGGACAAATCAGAATGGACTGTGCATCCTCATCGTGTTCTGCCTGTGAAAACAGGTCCATCGCTATCCAGTCCGGATCAGTCTTGCCATCGCATACAACCAGTATCTCTGAAGGACCGGCAATCATGTCGATGCCGACTGTCCCATACACCATGCGTTTGGCCGTGGCGACATAGATGTTACCCGGGCCGACAATCTTGTCTACCGCAGGTATGGTCTCCGTGCCATAAGCGAGTGCGGCTACCGCCTGGGCACCACCAACAGTAAACACACGATCCACTCCGGCAATGTATGCGGCGGCAAATACCAGCTCATTGGTTTCCCCATCCGGTGTGGGCACCACCATAACCAGTTCCTGAACACCCGCAACCCTGGCAGGAATGGCGTTCATCAATACCGATGACGGGTAGGCCGCCTTGCCCCCCGGTACATACATGCCGACCCGGTCCATTGCCGTGACCTGCTGACCCAGCAGGGTCCCGTCTTCTTCTGTATAGGACCAGGAATCCATCTTTTGGTGTTCGGCATAATTGCGGATACGGCCGGCTGCCTGTTCCAGCGCCAGTCTTTGCTCTGTGGTGATTTTATTAAATGCCTGCTCCAGACGTGCGGGAGAAATTTCGAGCTCTTGCATGGATGACACATCAAGCCGGTCAAACCGGTTACTGTATTCAATCACGGCGGCATCACCACGGTTTCGTACCGCCGTCAGGATTTCCATCACGACAATGGCAACGGCATCATCGGAAACCGATTCCCATGCAAGTAATTGCCCCAGCGCTTCACCGAAGCCGGCATCACCCGAATTTAACCGTTTAACTGATGGCATACCGATTCCGCTATGACTTACGGTTTTTTACAACCGCTTCCTGTATCTGGCTGATAAAACCCCGAATACGCTCGTGCTGCATTTTCATGGCTGCCTTGTTCACAATAAGACGTGAACTGATATCTGCAATGTGCTCAAGCGGCTTTAACCCGTTGGCCTTCAGGGTATTGCCGGTGTCGACGACATCGACAATACGATCGGCCAGGCCGACCAGCGGCGCCAGCTCCATCGACCCGTACAGCTTGATTGTCTCAACCTGCTTGCCCTGTCCTGCATAATATCTTTTTGTGCAGTTGACAAATTTCGTTGCTATGCGCAAACGCCCGTCTGGCGCCACCTCATCCACACGTCCCGCCACCATTAATTTACACCGGGCAATCTCGAGGTCAACTGGCTCATATAAACCTTCACCGCCATGCTCCATCAGCACATCCTTGCCGGCAATACCCACTTCGGCTGCACCGTACTGGACATAGGTCGGAACATCGGTCGCCCGAATGATAATCAGCTTCACATCGTCCTGATTGGTATCCATGATCAACTTGCGACTGGTCTCCGGGTCATCCTTCGGGACAATTCCTGCATGCGCAAGCAGGGGTAACGTCTCCTTGAATATACGACCTTTTGACAGTGCAATGGTAAATACGTCATTCATCATTCTTTTAATACCCTGACTCAGGCCGGTACCCGCCTGATATTGGCCCCCAACTGTAACAGTTTTTCCTCGATACGGTCATAACCCCGATCGATGTGATATATCCTGTCGACAATGGTGTCCCCGTCTGCAATCAACCCGGCCAGCACCAGGCTTGCCGAGGCGCGAAGATCCGTTGCCATGACGGGGGCCGCCGTCAGCCTCTTCACGCCCTTGACGATGGCCGTGTTACCTTCGACTCGAATATCCGAACCCATTCTTTGCAGTTCCTGAACATGCATAAACCGATTTTCAAATACCGCCTCCCTGATCGTGCCGACACCATCGGAAACCGCGTTCAACACACAAAACTGTGCCTGCATATCAGTCGGAAATGCGGGATAAGGCGCCGTGTGTATATCCACGGCATGTGGCCTGCGCCCTTCCATGTCCAGTTCAACCCAGTCATCACCAATCGTTATTTTTGCACCCGCCTCCTGCAATTTGCCAATAACTGCATCAAGCAGTTCAGGGCGGGTATCCTTTATCTTGATGCATCCACCACTGATTGCCGCCGCGACCAGGAATGTTCCCGTCTCGATCCTGTCTGGCTGGACATTGTATTCCGCACCCGACAGGTTATCCACACCCTCAATCATAATCGTCCCGGTGCCGGCACCACTGATCCTGGCCCCCATGCAGTTCAGGCAGTTGGCCAGGTCAACAACCTCGGGCTCGCGCGCCGCATTCTCTATAATGGTTGTCCCTTTGGCGAGGGTGGCTGCCATCATGATATTTTCCGTTCCGGTCACCGTGACCATATCCATCATGATCGTGGCCCCGGTCAGTCTGTCTGCACTGGCATGGATATAACCGTTTTCAACGGTAATTTTGGCACCCAGTTTTTGCAACCCGTCAATATGCAGGTTCACCGGGCGTGATCCGATCGCGCACCCGCCCGGCAGTGAAACCTCTGCCTTGCCATAGCGGGCCAACAACGGTCCCAGCACCAGTATTGATGCCCGCATGGTTCTGACCAGTTCATAGGGGGCGTGAAATTCCTTGATGGTTCCTGCATTGATTTCTATCGTCATGCGTTCATCAAGTGTCAGATCAACACCCATTCGACCGAGCAGTTCCATTGTAGTGGTGACATCCTGCAGATGAGGAACATTACCTATCCGCATCACACCATCGGCCAGCAAGGTAGCAGCCAGTATAGGCAACGTCGCATTCTTGGCACCCGAGATACGGACTTCACCCTGCAGACAGGTCCCGCCACTGATTATTAATTTATCCATGCTTTAATCATTCTTCCGGTCTTTGTCCTTGTGGACAATTGGCTGATTTAATCCTTGCGGGATTCCCATTCGTCAGGGGTACAGGTCTTCACGGACAGTGCATGAATAATGCCGGTCTGCATGCGATCGCCCAGGGTATCGAATACCATACGATGCTGTGCCAACATACTCTTGCCCTCGAATTCGGAGGATACAACAATGCCATCAAAATGCGTCCCGTCATCACCATCGATCATGGCATTGGCAGCGGGTAACCCCGCTTCGATTAATTGCTTGATTTCTTCTTTAGTTATCATATGCTTATACGTCTTCTGCTGCCTGAATGTATCCAGGAATCACCCTCAGACAGACCCCGTCTGGTACAGGGCATGATCCCGGATAGGCAATAATATAGAAAATCGATTAAAAACGGGAGGTTTTATCCAGATTATTGGAAAATAGCCCTGAATCAGCAGCCGGAAGAGCCATCAGGACCGTGACTACCCTGCATGTGGAACCAGAGACACGGGTTTTTGTTTTGTATGACAGGATCGCTGTCAGCCAGGGCCAGGAGATTCATAACTGAATCAGGATAATGGCAAGATGACATCCAGCCCGCTGACTTTGGCAATCGCCAGCATCTGGCCCGGAATGTTGTAAAACTGTATTGATTTCCCGTTCTGCCGCACATCGCGCACCCATTCCACCAGCATGGCGACTCCGGCGCTGTCCGAACGGGTGACCTTGCTCAGATCAACCGGAATTTCTCCATTTTCCTTGATCATCTGTTCGATCTGTTTGTAAATGGCAGGCACCGACTGAAAGGTCAGTTCGCCCGCCAGTTCATACTGATGCTTGTCATTCAGATGAAGGGTTATTTTCATTCCATGATCTCTCCTGACAAATTTGTCAGACCACTAACTTACTATTTGCCAGTCCCGCTTGCCTGCGTCAGAAATCTTCCGATCAATCTCTCCAGCACAAATGCGGACTGTGTTTCCTCTATGACACTTCCATTTTTCAAAAAGCCCTCTGCACCACCAGGATCCAGGTTAATGTATTGTTCACCCAGCAGACCAGCCGTATAGATACTGGCCGCGCTGTCCTTGGGGATACGGGCATGTTTCTGATAAATATGCATCGTTACGATGGCCTCAAGCTTGTTGTCATCATACTCGATTGCTGTGACCCGTCCTATTCGTACCCCGCCAATGCGAACCGGCGAGCGGGTTTTGAGTCCGCCGATGTTGTCAAAACTCGCCTTGACCACATATGAGTCCTTTTCTGCAAAGGAACTGATGTTGCTTACTTTCATGGCCAGCATGAAAAAGGCGGCAAGCCCTGCGGCCACAAAAACACCAACCAGTATCTCTATGGTTCTGCTTGTATGCATATCAATTGTCTCCAAACATCATGGCAGTCAGTACAAAATCAAGACCCAGCACAGCAAAAGCGGAATGCACTACGGTATGCGTCGTGGCACGACCGACTCCCTCTGTCGTGGGTACCGCATCATAACCCTGGAATACGGCTATCCACGATACAACAATACCAAAGGCAAAACTCTTGATAATCCCGTTAATAATGTCGCGGTCCAGTGACACCTTGTGCTGCATCTGGGACCAGAAGGCACCGTCATCAACACCCAGCAGGCCGACTCCGACGATATAACTTCCCAATATACCGACTGCGCTGAACATTGCAGCCAGCAGGGGCATGGAAATGACACCCGCTACAAAACGGGGAATAATAACCCGCTTGACCGGATCGACTGCCATCATTTCCATAACCGACAATTGGTCGGTGGCCTTCATTAAGCCGATTTCCGCAGTGAGTGCCGAGCCGGCCCGTCCGGAAAACAGCAATGCTGTCAGCACCGGACCCAGCTCCCGTGTTAATGACAGGGCAACCACCGGGCCCAGGGAGTCCTCGGTGCCAAAATCCACCAGGGTATTGTACATTTGCAAACCCAGCACCATCCCTACCGTTAATCCAGAGATCACGATAATCGCCGTTGACAACACACCAACGGAATAGAGCTCACGCACCAGCAGGCGGGGGTGCTTGAACAATGTGGCAAGCCCGCACATCATCTGCAACAGAAACAGGGTGGCCTTTCCCAGACGTTCAAAAATATGCTCACCGGAGCGGCCAAGATATTGCAACCAGTTCAACATCATCCGCTCCTCTCCAGCAGGTCTTCGCTATACGGCGTGGCGGGATAATGAAAAGGAACCGGCCCGTCCGGGAGGGCATTCATAAACTGTTTCACCCAGCCTGAGCTGGAATGCATAAGATCAGACGGGTCGCCCTGGCCGACCACATGCCCGTCTGAAATCATGTAAATCTCATCGGAAATATTACAGACCTCCTTCACATCATGCGAAACTATAATACTCGTCATACCAAGGCTGTCATTTAACAGGCGTATTAATTTCATAATAACCCCGACCGTTATCGGATCCTGTCCCGTAAAGGGTTCGTCATACATCATGATAGTCGGGTCGAGTGCAATGGCCCTGGCCAATGCCACTCTTCTTGCCATACCACCTGACAATTCTGTGGGTGAAAGATTACGGGCACCCCGCAAACCAACCGCCTCGAGCTTCATCAATACAAGCGTTCGTATCAGTGGTTCCGACAAGTCAGTATGCTCCCGAAGAGGAAAGGCAACATTCTCATAAACAGAAAGGTGGGTAAACAGGGCGCCGCTCTGAAACATCATCCCCATGCACTTGCGCAGCAGATACAAATCTTCATTATTCAGTGAGTGAACATCCTGACCCTGTACGATCACCTTGCCCTTGTCAGGTCGTAATTGCCCGCCGATCAGTTTTAACAGGGTTGTCTTGCCACAACCACTGGGACCCATGATAGTGGTGATTTTACCACGCTGTATTTCAATGGAAGCACCTTTGAGGATTTTTACAGATCTTCTGGCGTAATGAAGATCCTTTATTTGCACCAACACCTTGTCATGCTGGTGTTCTTCCATATTCTTCAGCATATATTTCCTGAACTAACAAAACGGTTTAGGTGATTATAGAGTGAATCATTCATGCCCGCGAGCTTAATTAAACTACCCCCGCAGCAAGTAACAGGAAATTGGGTCCTCAGAAAATCAAATACCCCCCGCAGAGTGGGTGGTATGATGAAGGCCCCATGAAGGGGACATCCGGTATCGTTTTATACTATTCAAACCCATAATTCAGCCGTAAATGAAAGCGGCTATCAACAGCCATTAAATCTTGATTAGCCACCGTAACGGCAAAGCCTCTTTGTGTCTCACCGTCCGGGGTGTTGATTTATCCGGTTTTAGTGAAATACTGAATGATTCAGGTCAACATCTCAATAATCACCTGCGCATCCTGCATTGCCTTTACCGGGGGAGGTTCGCCCTCAAATACGAGCCCCAGTTCCCCGGACTCTCCCCGCTGCGCAAGAAACTCCTGAATACAGACACGCATGCCCCGCATATCCATTGCTGATTCTGCCGGCAATATCCCCAGCCGGGCACCGGTAATCCCGCTACCCGGTCGCCAGCACCCCTTCATATCCCCGGCCGGTACCGAACCATCCGCCATATCGGTATAGACTGTGGCAAGCCGTGTTAATTCGGTGGCCAACACATCCGCTACTCCCTGCATCACTCCTGTAAGCAGTATCCCTGACAGGCGCTCACCCAGGCCCGCCTTGATTGAACGCAATTGATCAAGGACATCGGCATCCAGCCCGCCGGTATCGACTGACAGGTAGAAAAGAAAACTGTCGGCAACGTCGTCCAGCCATTGATCTACATCACCCCGGGTTACATTTCGCCATTCATGCCCTTTGATCACAACAAAATTGAAATGATGACTGTAGTAATCGAGTCGCCAGTCCTCTGGCAGGTCTTCAGGGTAATAGGTATTATTCCATGCCTCGTGCTGCCAGCCAAGCGCACCGGTTTCCAGAATATTCATAAAACTGTCTCATCTGATATCTCAACACCCCCTGTGTCATGAATGTCATTTTACCCGTTTTAATAATTTTTGATAGCAACCTTGAACACATTATATGGAAACGCCATAATGAAGTATGGCAGACATAATCCCTTTCAAAAAACCCAGACTCTCCGTGAGACATAAGGGGAAAACTCTCTGTAGTAATGGTTTTCATAAATGGATTGAAGATAAAAAAACAGGCTTTGATGTGAAAAAAGGGAAACTGATAACACAATACAAGTGTACCCGTTGTGGTAAAACCCGGGTCAAGAGTACATGAGATCATGCTTGAAGATTTTCTGATAATCATAGCCGGTTTCGCTATCCTGCTTTGGGGTGCAGACCGCTTTGTTCTGGGTGCATCAGCCATAGCCGACAATCTGGGTATCAGCCCTCTGGTTATTGGCCTGACCATCGTCGGGTTCGGAACCTCGGCACCGGAAATCCTGATATCTGCAGTTTCTTCATTTGAAGGAAATCCGGGGCTGGCCATCGGTAACGCCATTGGCTCTAACATAACCAATATCGCCATGGTTCTGGGCATCACTGCACTGTTTATCCCCTTGAGTGTAAAATCGGAAACCCTTAAACGGGAATACCCGATCATGCTGGCCGTGACCCTGGTCAGCCAGCTACTGTTGATGGATGGCCAGTTCAGCAGGCTCGATGGCGCCATCCTGATAACGGGCATGTTTATCGTCATCTATACCATCACCCTGTTGGGGCTTCGTTCCCGCAAAACAGACCCCATTGCACAGGAATATGATGAAGAAATTCCCCACGATATGAGTACAGCAAAGGCCGGCATGTGGCTTGTCGGGGGCTTGCTGCTGTTACTGCTGGGTTCAAAACTACTGGTCAATTCTGCCGTCAGTATTGCCACTGCCGCAGGCGTCAGCGACGTCATCATCGGACTGACCATTGTCGCCATCGGTACCAGCCTGCCGGAACTGGCTGCCTCGGTCGTGAGTGCATACAAGAATGAACATGACATTGCCATTGGAAACATCATTGGCTCCAATATGTTCAACCTGCTGGCCGTTCTTGGCTTGCCCGGACTAATCAAACCCGGCCCCGTACCGGCCGATATACTGGAGCGGGATTTTCCGATCATGATCGGGCTCACCTTGCTCCTGTTCGCCATAGCCTATGGTTTCAAAGGACCCGGAAGGATCAACAGGCTGGAAGGTGGCTTGCTGCTTTCAATCTTTATCGGCTACCAGGTATTAATCTATTTTTCAGGGGTAAAATCATGAATGCATCCGTATGTGGAATGTATCGTCAATGTACGGAATTGAGGCCGGCCATGTCCGTATCACGAGGAAAAACCTGTCTGAAACAGATACCCGCCTAAATCCGGAATCGCAGCGAAATTCCTGCCATCAGCAGGTATAATAACCGGAATAATCAGTTGTTGATGCCCATAATATGAAAAACCATAATTTTATTGAGCTTGGAAAGGCCGTTTTGAGGACCGAGGCTGAATCTGTCCATGATCTGATAGAACGTCTGGACAGGCCCTTTCATCATGCCTGTGAACTGATGCTGGCCTGTGAAGGCCGAATCGTTGTCATCGGGATGGGTAAGTCGGGTCATATTGGCGGCAAAATAGCCGCCACGCTGGCCAGTACAGGTAGCCCTGCTTTCTTTGTCCACCCCGGCGAGGCCAGTCATGGTGATATGGGCATGATAACCGGCAAGGATGTCGTACTGGCCCTGTCCAATTCAGGCAAAACGGCCGAAATACTGACTATCCTGCCTCTCATCAAACGCCTGGCCGTGCCATTAATAGGTATTACCGGAGACCCGCTCTCTGAACTGGCCCGGAGTGCCGAAGTCAACCTGGATGTCAGCGTGAAAAGTGAGGCCTGTCCACTGAACCTCGCGCCGACTTCGAGCACAACCGCCACCCTTGCCATGGGTGATGCCCTTGCGATCGCACTTCTGGATGCAAGGGGTTTTACCGCAGAGGATTTTGCCCTCTCTCATCCAGGTGGCGCCCTGGGACGCAGGCTGTTACTGCATGTTGAACAGATAATGCATACCGGTGATGCCGTTCCCTGTGTCAAAGAGAACGAAACACTGGGTATTGCCTTGCTGGAAATCACACGAAAGAGCCTGGGAATGACCGCAATCGTTGACGACCGGAAAAAAATTATCGGTATCTTTACAGATGGCGACCTCCGCAGAACCCTTGATCAGGGTATCGACATCCGTCGCACCCCGATCAAGGATGTAATGACATCCCGGTGCAAGGTTGCCAGTAGCGGTATGCTGGCCGCAGAAGCCTTGCAATTGATGGATCGATACAAAATTAATGCCCTGTTGGTAGAAGATGAAGAGCATATTCTGGTGGGTGCGCTGAATATGCATGACCTGTTACGTGCAGGAGTTGTCTAGAGAAATTTTTTTTAGGGAAGCTATATTTTAATGAAAGACATTCTTGAGAAAGCAAGAAAAATAAAAGTTGTCATATTCGATGTCGATGGTGTTTTGACGGATGGTTCCCTGTTTATCGGCGATGATGGCCAGGAATACAAGGCCTTCAATTCGCAAGATGGCCATGGCATAAAAATGTTGCAGAAAAGCGGTGTTGCCGTTGCCATCATCACAGGTCGAACTTCAGAGGTTGTCAAACATCGAATGCGTGACCTTGGCATCAAATATCTGTATCAGGGACAATCCGATAAAAATACAGCATTCATGGATTTACTTGCAACATTGGGACTGGCACCGGGTGAATGCGCCTATGTCGGCGATGATGTTGTTGACCTGCCTGTCATGACCCGGGTTGGACTGGCCATTGCCGTTCTGGACTCTCATCCCATGGTACTAAAACATGCACACTGGATTACAACCCGCGGAGGTGGCAAGGGTGCTGGCAGGGATGTTTGTGAAATGATCATGCAAGCCCAGGGCAACCTGGAAACTGAACTGGAAAGCTACCTGCACAACCCTGTATAGAATATGAATAGAATACGCACTATTCTCCTGCTCGCGCTGATCAGCCTGATTGTGCCACTGAGTTTTCAATTGACTGAAAAAATCTCGGACAAACCCTCGGCTGAATTGATAAAAAAGAGAAAAGCGAAGATTGATTACAGCATTAACAATTTTACCCTGATATCGATGAACAAACAGGGTAATACACAGTATCACCTGAGCGCAGAGTCCATGGTACACTTCATGGAAAGCGATGAAACTCACCTGGTTGAGCCCAGGGTCACCCTGAATAATCAAGCTGAAGGAAACTGGATTATCCAGGCCAAAAGCGGAACCGTATCGTCCAATGGTAAAAATGTCCTGTTACAGGGCAAGGTGAAAATACAGCACAGCACGGCAAAAAAACAAACCCCGGTCACCATCACTACAGAGACATTACACATCAGTACAGAGAACAATACCGTGAGTACAAAAGACAATATAAAACTCGAAGGCAATGGCCTGACACTCAAGGCAAAGGGAATGTTGACAAAGCTGGATCAGGAGACTATCCAGTTATTGGCAAAAGTCAGGGGGACCTATGCCCCGTCACACTAGTTTTTTCACGGTACTGGCCGTTTTTTTTACCGGGATGGCAATCTGTACGAATTCCCTGGCATTAAATACCGATCGAAAACAGCCGTTAAAGGTAGAAGCCGACAAGGCCAGTATTCATAAAAAAACCGGCACAAGCACCTACACAGGACATGTGCTGGTCAGGCAGGGGTCAATGCGAATCCAGGCGAGAAAACTCACTGTTTATACCCGCCAGGGCAAGCTTGAAAAAATGGTTGCCCGGGGTCGTCCTGCAAGCTTTGAACAACGCCCGGAAAACAGATCTGGAAATATCAAGGCCACGGCAAAAAAAATGACCTTTCATGCAGATCGTAATATTATCGTTTTCGAAAACGAGGCAAGACTCCAGCAGGATTTGAATACATTTACCAGCAAACGAATAGTCTATAATGTTAATACCGATACCGTCGATGCAGGGGAAAAGAATGGTGGTAACAGGGTAACCATCACCATTCAACCCAAATCCAGACAGCAGAACCGGACACCTGTAAAGCCACTGCAATGAGTATTCTTCGCGCCGAAAACCTTTTAAAAAGGTACAAGTCCCGCACCATCGTTAACAACGTCAGTTTAAGCATCAAGACAGGCGAAGTGGTTGGCCTGCTCGGGCCTAATGGTGCCGGGAAAACAACTTCATTTTACATGATTGTTGGCCTGATAAAATGTGATAAAGGTAGAATTATTCTTGATAATCAAGATATTACAAGAATTCCCATGCATGCCAGGGCACAGGCAGGAATAGGCTATCTCCCCCAGGAGGCCTCTATTTTTCGCAAGCTCAGCGTGGCTGAAAACATCATGGCCATCCTGGAAACACGCAAGGACCTCTCACCCCAGAAAAGAGAGGCCGAACTGGAAAACCTGCTGCATGACCTGCACATAGGCCATATCAGTGATAATGAGGGTATCAGCCTTTCAGGAGGCGAGCGACGGCGGGCTGAGATCGCCCGTGCATTGGCGACCAACCCGGACTTTATGCTTTTTGATGAACCCTTTGCCGGTGTTGACCCGATCTCGGTCGTGGATATCCAGCAGATAATCCAGCATTTACGCCAGCGTAACATTGGCATCCTGATAACCGACCATAATGTCAGGGAAACCCTGGGAATCTGTTCATCTGCATATATATTAAGTGAAGGGCAGGTCATCGCTGAAGGTGTGCCGGAGTCCATCCTTGATAATCAACAGGTTAGGGAGGTCTATCTGGGGCATGATTTTTCTCTGTAACTCGCCTGGACAGTTTTTTAAATTTTCACTCATTCCCACTGTACTGGCACAGATAATGCAGTAGAATATAACTACAGGGTGTTAATCAATGTTGATCCCCGATTAGAATTAATTTGAATATGAAACAATCACTTTATCTTGGTCATGAGCAACGTCTGCACATGACCCCCCAGCTGCAACAGGCAATCAAACTGTTACAGCTTTCAACTGTTGACCTGCAACTGGAAATTCAGAACGTACTGGAATCCAACTTCATGCTGGAGGTGGCCGAAGAGGAAAATGACGGGGCCACTGCAAAAGAAAAAGACAGCCCACAATCAGAATCAGAAACTGATGCAACTGATAGCAATCAGCCCGCAACGGAAACCTCGGAACTCGCCAGTAAAAATGAAATACCTGATGACCTCCCCACAGACAGCAACTGGGAGGATGTGTATGATGGATCAACTTCGTATTCACAGCCAGCCAGCAATAACCAGCAAGAACAATGGGAGAATGCAGACCAGGCAGGTGAAAGTCTGCAGCAGCACCTTACCTGGCAAATGCAATTAACCCCATTCTCGGATACAGACAGGGCCATTGCCATGTCTCTCATCGATGCAATCGATGAGGACGGCTATCTCCATACACCTATTGAAGAAATACACCAGAGTCTGAACCCGGATTTGATTGATGCAGATAACGGAATTGAACTCGATGAAGTCGAGGCTGTACTACACCGGATTCAGCAATTTGACCCACTGGGAGTTGGTGCACGTGACCTGGGTGAATGCCTGCTGGTTCAATTGCGCCACTACCCGAAAGATACGCCCTGTCTGAAACTTGCAATTGACCTGATCCAGAACCATCTGGGTACCCTTGGAAACAGGGACTTCAACAAGATTATCCGGCATATGCATATCAGTCAGGATGAATTGACACAGGTCGTCCAGTTTATTCAAACCCTGAACCCGAAACCCGGTTCAGACATAACCCCGGCAGCGCCGCAATACATCGTCCCCGATGTATTGGTAAAAAAATACAAAGGCAAGTGGACGGTTGAACTCAACCCCGACACCATGCCAAAAATCAGGGTCAACCAGCACTATGCAAGCCTGATCCGACGCTCTGATAGCAGTGATGAAGCAAATTCCATGAGGGATCACTTGCAGGAAGCACGCTGGTTTATGAAAAGCCTGCTGAGCCGAAATGAAACGCTGCTGAAAGTTGCCACCTGTATCGTTGAAAGACAGCGCGGATTCCTCGAGTATGGCGATGAAGCCATGAAACCACTGGTCTTGAGAGATATTGCAGAGGCTGTCGAAATGCACGAGTCAACGATATCCCGGGTAACAACACAGAAATACATGCATACACCTAATGGAATATTCGAATTCAAATATTTCTTTTCCAGCCACGTCAGCACCACCGAGGGTGGCGTATGTTCGGCAACGGCTATCCGCGCAATCATCAAAAAACTGATTGGTGCCGAAAATCAGGCAAAACCACTCAGTGACAGCAAAATTGCTGACTTGTTAATCAAGCAGGGAATCAAGGTGGCGCGTCGAACGGTAACCAAGTACCGTGAAGCCATGCAGATTTCTTCGTCCAATGAACGCAAGCGTTTGGCATAAATCAACTTTAATCCAAGGAGTAAAAAATGCAGATCAACATAACCGGTCATCACGTGGACATCACTCCATCACTGCGTAAATATGTTGAAACCAAACTTGAAAAACTGGAACGTCATTTCGAGAATGTTGTTGATGTTCAGGTCATACTGAGTGTTGAAAAACTTCGCCAGAAAGCCGAGGCAACTGTCCATATCAGTGGAAGTAACCTGTTTGCTGATGATACCCAGGAAGATATGTATGCCGCTATAGATGGTCTGATCGACAAGCTCGACAGACAGGTTAAGAAACACAAAGAAAAACTTACTGACCACCACCGACGTTAACAACATTATAGCCGACGATTATGAAAATAACTGACCTAATCAGCCTGGAAAGAATCAGGTGCAATGCCAGTGTCAAGAGCAAAAAAAAGGCACTGGAATTATTAAGCACATTACTGGCACCCGATGCTTCCAATGCAAGTAACGAGGAAATATTCGAAAGCCTGATCAACCGCGAACGGCTGGGCAGCACGGGGTTGGGCCATGGGGTAGCACTACCCCATGCCCGCCTGCAGGGACAGGATACTGCAATTGGAGCATTTGTGAAGCTTGAACAGCCTGTGGACTTCGATGCCATAGATCGCCAGCCCACCGATCTTCTGTTTACGCTACTTGTACCTGACCACTTCACCGATGAACACCTGGATATACTTGCACAACTGGCTAAAATGTTCAGTGAAGAAAGTTTCTGTGACAAGCTCAGAAAAAGCAGTACAGACGAACAATTAGAACAGTTACTTAAAAGTTATGAGACCGGCTCTGCGGTATGAATGATACAACTGTTAATCAGATTGTAAAAAAGCTTCATAAACGTCTGGGGCTTGAGTGCAAGGCTGGTGAACAAGGTGATCAGCGCACCATTAAATCTTCCATATTATTAAAAGACCATCCCATTACACTGGTCGGGCAACTGAATTTTATCCGCCCGAACCGGATCCAGATAGTAGGCAAGACAGAGATAGACTACCTGGACAATCTTGGGAAAAATTCCCGCTCCGATGCATTGACAAAACTCTATTCAGAAGACCTGACTGTTATGATTATCATTGCGGATGGCGAGAGCGTACCCCATGATTTTCTCCTATTATCGGATCAGTACCATATACCCCTCTACACAACCATGACAACGAGCCAGGAAGTAACCAACCATTTCCAGTATCTGCTAGGCAGCGTTCTTGCCGATTCAATCGTTATTCATGGGGTTTTCATGGAAGTAATGGGTAGCGGAATCCTGTTGACCGGCGAAAGTGGCATCGGTAAAAGTGAGCTGGCACTTGATTTGATCAGCAGGGGACACAGGCTGATTGCAGATGATGCCCCCGAGTTTTCACGGATCGCTCCCGATATCATCAATGGCGCTTGCCCTCCTCTGCTGCGCGAATTTCTGGAAGTACGCGGTTTGGGGATACTGAACATCAGGTCAATTTTTGGAGATAGCGCAGTCAAGCCCAGTAAATACCTGCGCCTGATAATATCACTTGAGAATCTGACAGATGAACAACTCCATAATGTAGACCGGCTGCGCGGCTCCAGGCGCGACCGCAGGGTGCTCAATGTCTGTATACCGGAAATAACCTTGCCCGTTGCCCCCGGGCGCAATCTTTCCATTGCAGTGGAAACTGCAGTGCGTAACCACATATTGCTGCAAAAAGGTTATGATGCTGCCGAAGATTTTATACAACGCCAGAATCGTCTGGTACAAAAAAGCCTGGTATGAATCTGATAATCATAAGCGGTTTATCCGGATCTGGTAAAAGTATTGCGCTCAATACACTCGAAGACCTCAATTATTATTGTATCGACAACATGCCCATCGGTATGCTGTCGTCCCTTGTAGACCAGCTATTATCTGACTGGGGCAAGAACCATAGTCATGTGGCCGTCGGCATAGATTCTCGCAACAGTCATCAGGACCTGGAACACTTCCCTGACTTGCTGAAAAACCTCACCCAGGCAAACCTGAATGTTGAAATAATCTACCTTGAGGCAGATGACACCACCTTGCTGAAACGCTTCAGTGAAACCAGGCGCAAGCATCCCTTGACCGGTGAAGACAGATCCCTCTCCGATGCCATCAAGATGGAAAGGGAACTGCTCTACCCGATTGCAGTTGAAACCGACCTTCTGATCGACACAACACACACCAATATTTATCAGCTGCGAGAACTGGTGCGTAATCGTGTCATCAATGAGGCACCCGGCTCGATGTCTATCCTGTTTCAGTCCTTTGGTTTCAAGCATGGCATACCAAGTGATGCCGACTTTATTTTTGATACACGCTGTCTGCCAAACCCTCATTGGGAAGCCTCATTAAGGCCTTACACGGGAAAGGACGAAGCAGTAATACGGTATCTTGAACAACAACCCTGGGTCGGGGAGATGAAACAACATATCATGGACTTTCTGGATATCTGGATACCCCGATTCGAAAAAGAAAACCGCACTTACATGACAATTGCCATTGGCTGTACCGGCGGTCAACACCGCTCTGTTTACATGGCCGAGACCCTGCACACGTACTTTAAAAATCAACGTAAAAATGTCATGGTTCGACACCGGGAGCTGTCATGAGCGTTGGTCTGCTGATCATTACCCATAACAGGATCGGTGAACAATTACTGGAAACAGCAACAGTTATGCTGGAAACCAGCCCGCTTGAATGTACTGCCCTTGACATACATTCTGACTGCGACCTTGATTATTCACTTCAACAGGCCAGGTTGGCAAAAAGCAAACTTGACAGTGGTGATGGCGTACTGGTTCTGGCCGATATGTATGGATCAACTCCCAGCAATATTGCCAACAAACTGGCTACTGATAACAGTGTTATCGTTATCACGGGTATTAATCTTCCGATGCTGGTACGTGTTTTAAACTACCCTCGCCTGAACCTTGAGCAACTGGCAGAAAAAGCACGCTCCGGGGGCAGTGACGGAATTATGGTTTGCCGGGAACAATGCTAGAAAAACAGGTAAAAATAATTAATAAACTGGGGCTTCATGCACGTGCAGCCGCAAAGTTTGTCACCCTGGCATCAAAATTTGATTGCGATGTTTTTCTTCAAAAGGACGCCCGGAAAATAAACGGGAAAAGTATCATGGGAGTTATGATGCTTGCCGCCTCACAAGGCACGGAATTAACATTGAGTACTTCGGGAAATGATGAAGGCAAGGCAGCCGAGGAACTGAATACCCTCATTGAGGATCGATTCGGAGAAAATGAATAACCAACCGGGATAATCCATGACTCTCTCCATTAAAGGCATTGCTGCATCACGAGGTATTGCCATAGGACATGCCTACAAGCTCGAACGGGGACGGCCCGAGGTGGCTGAAGCCTGTATTCACAAGAATGACATCAATAATGAAATACTGCGCCTGAAACTGGCGCTTGAGAAAGAAAAAAAACAGCTCAGGAATATCCGCAATAAAATACCTGCCGCAACCCCTTCTAACATCGCCGAATTTATTGATACACATCTACTCATGCTGAATGACTCGGCCTTGTCAGAAGCACCAATCAGGATAATCAAGGAAAACTGTTGCACTGCTGAATGGGCTCTAAAACTTCAACTTGATGCATTAGTCAGTATTTTTGATGAGATGGATGATCAGTATCTAAAGACACGGCGGGATGATGTTATCCATGTCGTCAGCCGGATCCTGCGACTACTCACAGGAGAAGAAGCCTCGGTATACGATGATACCGGGATACTCAACAATAAAATAATTATTGCCGACGACCTTACACCCGCAGACATTGTGCTGATGCAGCATCACGGTGTAATCGGATTTATAACGGAATCCGGAGGTCCCCTCTCTCATGCAGCCATCATTTCACGAAGCCTTAAACTCCCGGCCATTGTCGGCGTTCATCAGGCAAAAAAATATCTTATTAATAACGATCACATTATCATCGATGGAGAAAGTGGCACCGTACTGATTGCCCCCGACATAAACACTGAGATTTTTTATCGGCACGAACAGAAGAGATTACAGCAATATTATGCGTCATTAAGTTCACTGAAAAAAGAACCGGCTGTTTCACTGGATAATATCAATATCCACTTGTTTGCCAATGCTGAATTAACCGAGGACATGAACAGTGTAAATGAGAACAATGTAGATGGTATCGGTTTATACCGGACTGAATTCCTGTTCATGAACAGGGAGAATACACCAGACGAAGAAGAACAATACCAGGCATTGCTGAACATCATTACCGCCATGAACGGAAAACCTGTAACAATACGAACACTCGACCTGGGTGCGGACAAACCACTTAAAAGTATTCAATATGGTGAAAACCCTGCTAATCCGGCCCTGGGATTACGTGCAATACGACTTTGCCTCAGTACCCCGGATCTGTTTCGTCCCCAGCTACGTGCCATCCTGCGTGCATCTGCCAAAGGCAATGTTCGAATTATGATCCCCATGCTTTCCAATATTCAGGAAGTATCCCAGGTATTCGAAATTATAAAAGATATAAAACAGGAACTCAGTCAGGAAGGGCTTGATTATGATGACAGAATACCCGTTGGCGGCATGATAGAGGTTCCGGCCGCAGCGATTTCAGCTTACCTTTTTGCAAAACATCTCGACTTTCTTTCAATCGGCACCAATGACCTTATACAATATACACTGGCAATTGACCGAATAGATGAAGAAGTTAATTACCTCTACAGTCCATGCCACCCCTCTGTCCTGAGGCTGATACACCAGGTCATCAAGGCGGGTAATCGCGCAGGCATACCCGTGGCCATGTGTGGCGAAATGGCCGGTGACCCCATATATACACGGCTGCTGCTTGGCCTGGGTCTGCGAGAGTTCAGCATGCAAATCAACACGGTTCAGGAAGTAAAAAATATTGTCAATAACTCCCTGGTACACAGACTTGTCAGGCCAGCCCGATCAATACTGATGTGCGACCATGCCGAAGATGCCCTGGAAAAAATAAAAAATCTGAACAATCAAATCCACCTGCAATAATGACAATACTGTTACTACATCATCCCTGAATCAATTGCACACCGGCAAACTGATTACCACTACCACGCCAACATATTTTACCCCAGAGATAGACCTGCCCGACTTTTATCGTTAAACTTTCTCCAGGAGTCTGTCGGATTCAGGATGATTCTACTGCGGCGGCGGGAAATCGACCCGTTTTCCCACTCGCCTTGCTACGAATACCTGAACCCGACAGACTCCTGGACCATAAATTTTTCTCCTCCAGGAAACCGGATATGAATGACTCTGCCCAAAATCAGCACTCCACAGAGAAACGCCTGGACTCTCTCCGTGATGCATTGAAAAAAGGCAAGGACCAGCATATCTGGGCCATGCTGTCCGAATTACACCCTGCTGAAATAGCACACATCATTGAGTCCATGCCCTCTGCTGAACGCCAGCTTGTATGGGGCATGGTCGACCTGGAGGATGAAGGTGAAATACTCCTGCAGGTAAATGATGAGGTTCGTGCCGGCCTGATAAAGGGAATGGGCAATGATGAACTGATTGCCGCTACTGAAGGCATGGATATGGATGACCTGGCGGATCTGTTAAATGATCTGCCCGACAGGGTCATCAAGGAAGTCCTGCATTCAATGGACAAGCAGGATCGACAACGACTGGAATCTGTACTGCTCTACCCGGAAGACAGCGCGGGCGGCATGATGAACACCGACACTACTACTGTCCGGGCAGATGTAACACTCGATGTCGTATTGCGTTATTTACGCCTTCGCGGTCACTTGCCCGACCTGACCGATAATCTGATAGTAGTAGACCGTTTTGATATTTTTCGCGGAACCCTGCCCTTGTCAAAACTGATTACCAGTGACCCCGGGCTGACCGTTGCCGAGGTCATGGATACAGACATTGAGCCAATTAATGCAGACACGCCTGCACATGAGGTTGCACACCTGTTTGAAAAGCGTGACCTGATATCTGCACCTGTGATAAGCGAAAATAATCAGGTGCTCGGACGTATCACGATAGACGATGTCGTTGATGTTATACGTGATGAAGCCGATCACTCCATTATGAGCATGGCGGGCCTCGATGAAGAAGATGATATGTTTGCACCTGTCTTTTCCAGCATCAGAAGCCGGGCAGTGTGGCTGGGCATTAATCTTGTTACCGCCTTCCTGGCAGCCTGGGTTATCGGATTATTTGAGGGGACAATTGAAAAAGTGGTGGCACTGGCTGTACTGATGCCGATTGCGGCGAGTATGGGAGGCGTTGCCGGCACACAGACACTAACCCTGGTTATCCGGGGAATGGCCCTCGGGCATATCGGCAAGTCCAATGCCAGTTGGCTGCTGTACAAGGAGGCAGCGGTTGGCAGCCTGAACGGTATATTATGGGCGATCGTCGTCGCCAGCATTGCCTACCTCTGGTTTCATGACATTATGATAGGTGTATTTATAGCGGCAGCCATGTTGATCAATCTTATTTTTGCGGCCTTGGCCGGCTTCAGCATCCCTTTTGTTTTACGAAAAATGGGCATAGATCCGGCACTGGCAGGCAACGTAATCCTGACAACTGTAACCGATGTGATTGGTTATATTGCCTTTCTGGGGCTTGCCTCACTTTATTTTACATAACCCGCGCCTCTCACCAATACAACGGGAACTGGCCTGCCCGGATAAAACGTCAGGCACGGTTTTGTACACCAATGTGCAGGTACGGCCAAAGGGCCATATCTTGATAATAATATTATGTCGGCCTGCTAGCCCGCATTTCTCACCACCGTTCGTAGCGAGACGGTTCAAGGGTGTGGCATGATTAACTTTCGCGACCGAGGGCCGCGCAGGCATAGTCGACACTATGTTGAGCAGACCGACCGAGTGAAAGTCAAGCAGGGCGTGCCATTGGGCCGTCGCAGTAGAATGGTGGTGAGAAATGCGGGCTAATCACCCGCCAATGTCATCTGTTCAATCAGCACTGAACCGGTGTGTATGTACCCACGCATATCAACATCATTAGCAATATGCACTACTTGCCGGAATATTTCGGAGAGATTTCCCGCAATGGTAATTTCCTCCACCGGGTACTGTATTTCACCATTTTCAACCCAGAACCCGGCCGCACCACGTGAATAGTCCCCGGTGACAATATTGATGCCCTGCCCCATCAGCTCGGTAACAAGCAACCCCCTGTCCATTTCACGAATCAGTCCATGCAGATCAAAATCACTACTCCCGACCTGCAGATTATGAATGCCCCCTGCATTGCCCGTGGTTTCCATGCCTAATTTTCTCGCGGAATAACTGCTCAGTACATAACCCTGAAGGACACCGCTGTCAATCAGTGCCCTCTCCCGGGTCGTCACGCCCTCATTATCATATGACGCACTCCCCAGGGCCTTCATGATGTGAGGCCTTTCAATTATCTCCATAAAATCCGGAAAGATTTTTTTACCCAGTTGATCAAGCAAAAAACTCGACTTGCGATAAAGATTTCCTCCTGATAACGCAGAAATTAAATGCTGGAACAGACCGGTGGCCACATCTGCCTGGAATATGACCGGTACCTGAGCCGTTTTCAACTTCCTGGCATCCAGTCTTTGCAGGGTTCTTTCGGCGGCCTTTCTGCCAACGGCCCTGACATCCTCCATATCATTGGCGTCCCTTGCCTGGGTATACCAGTAATCCCGTTGCATTCCGGCCCGATCATTGGCAATCACACTGCAACTGATGCTGTGTCGGGTTGCAGCATATCCGGCCAGAAAACCATGTGTGTTTCCATATACATTCAGACCGGTTCGTGTCGAAACGGTTGCCCCTTCCGAATTGCTGATTCTCTTGTCCCGGCGGGCCTCATTCTCACATTCCCTGGCAAGGTCTATGGCCTTTTCTGCTGGCAGGTTCCACGGATGACAAAGATCCAGGTCAATGATCCCGGTGGCCAGCCGGTCCTTATCGGCAAGACCCGCACAAGGGTCTTCACCACCATGTCTTGCTATGGCACAGGCCGCCTTCACGGTATCCTCGATTGCCGTGTTACTCCAGTCGGAGGTACTGGCCGACCCTTTTCGATGCCCGAGATAAACGGTAACGCCCATGCTGCGATCCCGGTTATATTCAAGTGTCTCAACTTCCCCGAGGCGCGCAGTTACATTCAACCCGGCAGAAAAACCCGTTCCTGCCTCTGCCGTTGTGGCCCCGTTCTTTTGAGCCAGTTCCAGCGTGGTTGAAACCAGTTTCTCCAGATCTTTTTGTTCCGGGTAATCCGGGCCCAGATTTATTGACATGTTATACTCCCAGATGAATCCATTGTCAGACAACACATTGTAGCGTGATGACCGAAGCCGATAATAATAACACCCGGACTGAAACCAGCAAGTCACAAAAAAAACGTGACGCACTCGCCTTGCAGGAACTGGGTGAAAGACTGACGGAACTACCTGAAGACGCCCTCAGGAAACTGCCCCTGCCAGACCCGTTGCTGGATGCCATCCTGGCGGCAAAAAAAATACAGCGCCACGGCGGCCGAAAACGACAGATGCAGTACATTGGTAAAATCATGCGCAGTATTGATCCCGAACCTGTTGAGCAGGCATTAAAAAACGGTGCTCTCAAGCGAAAGCGTGACACCAGCCATTTTCATCAGATTGAACAATGGCGTGATGCCCTTATTGAAAACCCGGCAACCACCCTGGATGAGCTGATCAGCAAATACCCTGATCTGGATATTCAACATGTGCGTCAGCTTGTCCGCAATGCACAATTTGAGGCAAACAAACAAAAGCCGGCCCGGTCTTCGCGTGCATTGTTTCAATACCTCAGAGAACTGGCTCAGCATTGACGAAAAATACGATTAAATCCCGGTTCCACCAACGGTAATACCATCGATGCGCATGGTGGGCTGGCCGACACCAACCGGAACATTTTGCCCTTCCTTGCCACAGGTTCCGACGCCATCATCCAGCTTGAGGTCGTTACCAACCATACTGACACGGGTCATGACATCCGGACCATTGCCGATCAGGGTTGCCCCCTTGACCGGACGGGTTACCTTGCCATTTTCAATCAGGTAGGCCTCGCTGGTAGAAAACACAAACTTGCCCGAAGTAATATCCACCTGTCCACCGGCAAAATTAACGGCGTAAAGTCCATTTTCCACGGAGGCTATAATCTCGCCTGGATCATACTGGCCAGCCAGCATATAGGTGTTGGTCATTCGCGGCATGGGAAGATGTGAAAAAGACTCCCGGCGTCCATTGCCGGTACTGGCCACACCCGTCAGCTTTGCATTCAGCCTGTCCTGCATATAACCCTTCAGTATTCCTTTTTCGATAAGAACCGTTTGTTGTGTCCGGGTACCTTCATCGTCAATATTCAATGAACCCCGTCTCTCTTTCAGGGTTCCATCGTCGATAACTGTACAATGTTCTGATGCAACCTTTTCGCCGATCCTGCCTGAAAAGGCAGAACTGCCCTTGCGGTTGAAATCACCTTCAAGTCCATGACCCACGGCCTCGTGCAACAACACCCCCGGCCACCCCGGCCCCAGTACAATGTTCATATTACCCGCCGGTGCATCAACTGCTTCAAGATTCAACAGCGCCTGGCTGACCGCCTTGCGCGCATAATCCAGGCCGGCATTATTTTCAATAAAATGTTCATAGGTAAAACGACCGCCTCCACCGGCGCTTCCCTGCTCGCGCCGGCCTTTATCTTCCACAATCACACTGACATTCATTCGCACCAGGGGACGGATATCGGCAGCAAGCGAGCCATCACTATTCGCCACCAGTATTATTTCATGAAGGCCTGACAGGCTGACAACGACTTGCTGTATGCGTTTGTCAATCCGCCGTGCCTCGGCATCGGCATCTTTAAGTATCTGTAGCTTTGACTCGGTAGACAGCGCCTCTATAGGGTCAGACAATCTATACAGATCATGCCCGGACGATGCCTTCCAGGCCTGCATCTTCCCCTGCTGACCACCCCGGGCTATGGCGCGGGCTGCCTTCGATGCCTGCATCAGGGCGGGTAAAACTATCTCGTCAGAATAGGCAAACCCCGTTTTTTCCCCACTAATGGCCCGAATACCAACACCCTGATCAATGCTGTAATTTCCTTCCTTGATAATACCGTCTTCCATTACCCATGTTTCGTGCCGCTGCAACTGAAAATAGACATCGGCATCATCAATTGAACTGCCCAGGGTGTTATCAAGAACCCTGTTAAGATCATCGTCTGCCATGCCGGCAGGCACCAGTATTCTTTGTCTTGCTATATCGAGCAACTCGGTCATTATCTTGCCTTTATGAAAAATATTGCCAATATGTTAATAATGCGGAGGGGATATTAATTAGCTGGATACATCAACTCTGCAATACAGCCGCCTGTGATTAACAGCAGGAAATGTTTTTCGCACACTGGCGACGCGTTCACCGTCGATGTCGGCCTTAACGACACCGGCCGCCTTGGACAAACGATTAAGAACGATACCCCATGGGTCGATTATCATACTGTCACCATGTGTTTCACGGCCATTGGCATGGTAACCGCCTTGTGCCGCCGCTATAACATAACATTGGTTTTCTATCGCCCGCGCACGTAACAATGCCTCCCAGTGGGCTCTGCCCGTTATCGCGGTAAAAGCGGACGGTATTGCCAGTATTTCCATGCCCTTGTCAATCAGGTCACGAAACATCTCGGGGAAGCGGAGGTCGTAACAGATTGCCAGTCCCAGTTTGCCGAAGGGTGTATCAACAACCACGGTCTCGTCACCGGATTCAATTGTCTCGGACTCGATATAACACTCGTCACTACCCGGAAGATTTACGTCAAACAGGTGAATTTTATCATATCGTGCGACCTGTTCCCCCTGGTCATTGAATAACAGGCAGGCAGCACGGATACGGTTTTTATCCGATGACTTCATCGGAATCGTACCACCTACAAGCCATATGGAATGTTTTTTGGCCTGTTGTGACAAAAAGTCCTGCAACAATCCGCCATCTGGCCCTTCACCTATAGCAACCTTGTCCGTCTCCTTGTGCCCCATGAGCGCAAAGTTTTCCGGCAGGACAACAAGAGCGGCCCCCTCACTCGCGGCATGGCTGATCAGCCTTTCTGCTTCCAGCAAGTTGGCATTAACAATCGGGCCCGATGCCATTTGAACAGCCACAACTACAGTCATTTTTTATTTTTCCCCACTCTTTTGCAGTACAAGCGTTATCTTCTCATGGCTTGATTGACCTGACCGGGTACGGATTCTTTTCGATGGCATTCCCAACGAGACCAGCCAGTCCCTTAATTCATTGGCCCACAATACACCATCCTCACCGCCGGGATACTGGATGGTCAGGGTTGAACGCTGGTCACTGTTCATTTCCCTGATCACACTGGCCAGCGGGGTCATTTTAACCAGTGATGCACCGGAACGTGGGTGCAACCATTGCTCGGCACTGATCTCCCATAAATCCGTTTGTGTCCACGCAACCGATGGCATCAATAACAACAGTACCTGTATAAATACAAGAAATGGCCCGACAGGGGCCGGCACTTTATTGTGTCTTGACATCATAACCATATATCCCAGCATATCATATCAACGACTATAAAATCATGTGTCACATGCAAGGCGGCTGGTTTGATGAGGCCCCTGGAAGGGCCGTTACGACTCTTTTTATACTATTCAAACCCATAATTCAGCCGAAAATGAA
>ENA-ORDP01000200-ORDP01000200.1-marine-sediment-metagenome-genome-assembly--contig:-NODE-200-length-40294-cov-11.727901_pt1 | contig 40294 bp, 40 predicted proteins | sample MGYA00248627_ERZ508539 | MGnify/ENA primary metagenome ERZ508539 (study PRJEB26208, sample SAMN05571518) | marine sediment metagenome | biome: deep sea; feature: Hydrothermal vent; material... | reverse complement strand
CCAGGGTAATGGCCGCTGACAAACCGGCGGGGCCTGCACCTGCAATTTGTATAGGGTCATTCTGCTGTGTTGCCATTTTCTCTTTATATCCGAGATTGATTATTCGTTGCAAAACATGAGCGACGCGAGAAATTTACAAAAGCAATACTGGATAATAATATTTCAAAATATAACAGATACAGCTTTTCAAACATATTCCGCAATACAAGCAAATCTCCTGGCTGGATTTTATGGGGGACAGGCTGTTACCATGGTGTGTTCAGAATGGCACTACATTAAAGGCATTTTGCGTATAATTTATAATGCAGCATGATTATACCGTTCCTCGTTGACCCGCCTGGAAGTGATTGGTAGTTTGGCTCAGTGGAACCTGAGCCTGAGCCGACAAAGGATAAAGAGATGTCAGGTTTACGTATCACTAACCGGATCTGCATACAAAAACAGATATCGCGCTCAAGGCCCTTTGTTTAGCGCTATTCGGCTTGTCCCATTTTTTCTAATAGCACCCTACAATGATGCTATTATTGGTGCCCGCTATCATTTGAGTGGCTGTTATTGGCACGCCCGAGACGATTCGAACGTCCGACCTCTGCCTCCGGAGGGCAGCGCTCTATCCAGCTGAGCTACGGGCGCGTGGAGGCCGTATTATGACCTCTACTCTGTGGTTGATACAAGCAACGCAATGCAATGCTGTTGTAGCAGATGGGCAACCTCTAGGGAACCTCTTCATGAATTGATCAGAGGTTCCCTGGTATTCGGGATTGCAGATAATGTGTATATGCCGGGTACGATTTGTTACTCAGGGGATGAATTCGCCGCTGATACTTTCAAACTGAGGTCCTACGACACAACCGTCAACCACTGCACAACTGCGACCTTATATAAAGCTTCGTCTGCACGCCAGTAGAAAGTGAACAGGAGCGTGCGCACAATTGTAATTACCGCAAGGATCGCTAACCATCCCAGCAATACAGATTTCTGTTGTACAGGCCATAGAATTGCACTCAGCAACACAGCGACCAGAAAATTAACGGGAATTGCCGGGAATGAATGCTTGAACAGCAACTGTAGCTTTTCTGCACGCACTAATCTGTCTAAGCGCAAATCTGTTTTCTTAACTTCGATTATTTCTGCCTTCTGTGGCACGCTGAAAATATAAGACTGCCTGACAATTATTAAGTATTTCAGCCACCAGAATATTTTCAGTATATTGCGGTTTCGTGTTGAATCATTATCCTCTATTCACAAAAAGGCAGTTGTTTTTATGCAACATTTGAAAAAAATATCGCCATACAACTTGTATTCAAATACATAAAGATGTTTAATGAAAAAAGTTAAAATAATATCTTACGCCAGGATAAGTCAAGAATATAACTTGCCCACCAGGAAAGTAAGGGTGTACATCAAATAATAATTAATATAAACAAGAACTTGATATCAAATATCATAACATGAAGGAGAAATAACGATGGTCTACACAAAAAAATCGGCTGCTTTGCTCATAATTGGTCTGATTATGCTGGCTATCTGGTACTTTGCCAGCTCCGGTTTGATGGATGGCTATATTGAGCATCTGGCAGCCGGCAAAAAATACAAATATTTAGGTGAACTCGTCACTTTGGCACTGTATTTTGGCATCATTAACGTGGTGCTCGGGGCCCTGCAATTGTTTACTACTCCTAAGGAAGGAGAATGGGATTACTTTTTTTCTTCTATAGCCGGTGCTATGTTTATCCTGCTGATTACCATGCTGGTACGCTGGTTTGTTGCACCAGAAGTCGCCTGGGTAAGTATACAGATGGGGAAAGTCGGTGATACCGGTAAATACATCCACAAGTTATTAGGTCTGAATTATGTTGTGCTGGGTATACTAGCCGGTATTATTATTGTCAACTGGTTCAAGATTCCAGATTGGGCTGAGAATGGGGTTCGTCTATCCCGCCTGGGCCTCAAGACTGGCGTGATTCTGCTGGGCACGCTATACAGTGCTGCTGAGTTAGTGAACCTGGGTGGCCTTTCCATTATCATGATCGGCTTCTTCGTACTCGGATCGGTCTGGATGACGTTATGGATGGGTACCTTGATGAAGATTCCAAACTCCATGAGTGGGGTACTCTCGGCGGGGATGGGTGTTTGTGGAGTATCAGCCACAGTGGCTGCTGCACCAGTGGTACAGGCCAAGTCGGTAGAGATTGCCTATACCATCGGCACCATTCTGCTATGGGGCGTTGGCAGTTTGTTCGTCTTCCCTATCGTCGGCCAGTTACTGGACATGAGTTATGTGCAGTTTGGTGCCTGGGCCGGTACCGGAATTCTGAATTCAGCACAGGTAGCTGGTGCTGCACTCGCCTTCCAGCCTGACGGAATTGAAACCCTGAAGGTAGGTGAAATCTTCAATATCACCCGCGTACTGGTGTTACCGATTATCGTATTATGGCTAGCCTTGTGGTACGTGAAACGTGAAGAACACGCGACCAAGGTCAACGTCACTGAAGTAATGATTGCAAAATTTCCGATGTTTGTTCTCGGTTTCATCCTGTTGTTTGCGCTGTCTACCACTGGTGTTTTCGCCCCGGCAAAACATTACAAGGGTAAGTACTTCGGTAGTACAACCGAAACAGGATTCAAAGAGAAGAATCTTCTTAAGGATGACCAGATCGCATTACTCCAGTCAGAAGAGAGCAAGATTAAACGCGCTGATCGAAAAGGAGCGGTAGAACGCCTGATAGAAAACCGCAAGCTCGTAACGGAATCTGATGAAGTTGTAATCCGCGGAGTGTTGAAAGCAAAAATACTTTCGAAAAAAGCAAATAAGATACTGAAAAAAGCACACAAGGCGGTTCGACACACGTCGAAGAAAATCAAGGCCTTCCGAAAATGGATATACTGGTTATTCGGGTTCGGCCTGACTGGACTTGGTATGCAGATTACTTTCAGTTCCATGAAGCAGGCTGGAGGAGCACCCGCGGTGATTGGTAGTGTAGTCGGATTTACCAAGGCGGTGCTGTCTCTGATCGTAGTTCTTTGGCTTATCAGTGGAACTATTTAATCAGTGAATCTATTTAATAAGGAGTAATAATTATGAGTGAAGAAGAAAAAGAAGTCACACAATTTGAACGCGGATCTGCGCTGTCCATTTTTAGCAGTGATCGCAAAGAAGACTATTTAGCACTGGTGCTTGCCCTGATCATTGCATTATGGGTGTATGTTACAAACTAGATATGACCAAATAGTCTATAAGTAGTAGAGTAGTACTGGTGCCCGCATCTGCGGGCACCATTTTTACCATCATTTACACATAGCATTCGCGAACAAATGGTGATGCTGTGGGTTCATCCACGTATTTTTTTGTCTATCAATGAATTCTCTCAATCACGTACTACTAGCAAGTCATGGCACAGTGGGTGCCCAGGCGGCAGAGCAAATGGCCATACGCATGTGTTCCAGTGGCGCCAAACTACACCACCTGATTGTTGTCCCCAGTCTATGGAAAGGTATGACAGGTGATGACTGGTTGAACAATGGCTCAACACGGGACACCTACCGTCGATATCTTGAAGACGAGCTTGGTCGGGAAGTCGATGAGCACTGCGAACGTGTCAGCAAGCGTGCGGAAGAGAGAAAACTGGAATACAGTAGTGAAATTGTATATGGCGAACCAGAGAAATGCCTGATCAATTCCTGCAAAAAAGAATCCTTTGACCTTGTCATTATGGGTTCACCACGTCCAAAAGAAGTAAAAGGTCTGCGTTCGCGCATGAAAACCGAATCTCTGACACACACACTGGATATTCCACTACTCATCGTCCCTTACCCAGGCTCCTAGCCATGAATGATCTGACACTGGACTCTGCTGAAGATGATACGGCATGGGTATCGATACAAACACCCCTGGATGTGGAAAGTCTGACATCCTTCTGTCAGGATGTCGAAAGACTGTTCCGAATCAACCCTATGCTTACCTTCAAAAGCTGGCAAGCTGACGATGAGAACCGTTTCCAATTTTCAGGCCAGAACATCAGTCAGGACGAACCTTTTGATTTTGACCTGACACTTCAGGTCAGGAAATTGCCAGATGGCATTGAGGTCTGTTACCAGCAAGGCATTAAATCCAGTACCATCTTCAAGATTGAGCCCTTGCCAGACGACTCAGAATGGAAATCAAAATTAACCATCACTGATACCTATGGCGGGATGTCCGAAAAGGACCGCAAAGAGCAACTGCACACTGTAGACAGAAGTCTCACCGCCTGGGCCAAATATTTACAACAATATTTACTTTACTGGCACCGTTTTTCACGTATTGGACCATGGCGCTGGTATATGAAGCGTATCTGGCAGCCGATGAATCCCTCCGCGCGGCGCATTACTTACATGTTTCTCTTAATTTCTGTCATTGAGGTATTCCTTATCGGTTTAGGTGCCGTGATTTTTCTCTTTGAATATAGTTAGGGGGCCTCTGACTACGTGCTATGCCAGCCCCATTAGCCCACCCCTAATCAAGCTTTCGAAATTCTTTAGGCGATTCACCTGTCCATCGCTTGAATGCACGAGAAAAGGAACTCATCTCGGAAAAGCCAAGCATGAATGAGATTTCTGTAAGAGTCAGTTTACGGTCATGGATGTACTTCAGGGCTAGATCCTCCCTTACCTCTGTCAGTATGGTTTTAAAGGTAGTGCCTTTTTCATGCAGTTTTCTCTGCAGGCTTCGTTTACTGGTATAGACAGCTTCGGAAACAGAGCTATCCGTGACAGATGTGAAGGATGCCACAAACTGGCAAGTTTTAGTCCCATACATGGGTCATTGATCGTTTCATATAATTCCTTATAAATGGTATCGATTGACCGCAGGCTAAACCTGGCCTGCGGATCATTCATCAATTGTGGATTAATACGTGCTTTGCGAAAAAATGGTTCAGGATCGAGATCATAGAACTCGATTACTTTCCATAGCAAACCCGCTGCAGATGCGAGTGTTGTCTGAGTCTTTATTGTCATATCCGGGGACAATACCTTATCCAACCAATTTTTTATAGATTCTAAGAAATATTGTCAATCTCAGCTCTAACCTCATATCATCTGTAGGTATTTTCATTGTTTGAATAATGACAGGAAAAACAGTTTATGGAATATAAAGATTACTACAAAATCATGGGCGTCAAGCGTGATGCAACGCAAAATGAGGTAAAGCGTGCCTATCGCAAGCTGGCGCGTAAGTATCATCCGGATGTCAGTAAGGCATCTGATGCAGAAGAACGTTTCAAGGAAGTTGGCGAAGCCTATGAGGTGTTAAAAGACCCTGAAAAACGCGCGGCCTATGATCAGTTAGGCTCAAACTGGCAGCAAGGGCAGGACTTCCAGCCTCCACCAGGATGGCAGGATGGGTTTGAATTCAGCGGTGGTGGTTACACGGAAGCCAATTCAGCACATTTTAGTGATTTTTTTGAGGATCTGTTTGGACGTGCTGGCGGTGCAGGCTTTCAGCAGGGCCGACAATATAGCTTCCAAATGAAAGGTGAGGATCACCATGCAAAGGTAGGTGTGTCTCTGGAAGATGCCTACCACGGCGCCACACGGGCCATCACATTGAAAATGCCCGAAGTCGATGCCTCAGGCCATCTCGTCACGCGTGAACGCAAGTTGAATATAAAAATCCCGAAAGGTGTCACACAAGGGCAAAGAATTCGCCTGCGCGGCCAGGGCGGCCCTGGTAGCGGTGATGCGCCGGCTGGCGATCTCTATCTAGAAATTGATCTGTTACCCCACTCTATTTACACTGTAGATGGGCGCGATATATATGTAGATCTGCCGGTTAGTCCATGGGAGGCGGCCCTGGGTGAAAAAGTTTCCATCCCAACACTGGGAGGCAAGGTTGAGATGAAAATACCTGCGGGATCACAGAGCGGCAGCAAGCTTCGCCTAAAAGGACGCGGCATACCCGCTAAGAAAAAAGGTGATCAATTTGTGGTACTCAAAATTGTAACCCCTGAAGCCAAAACTGAAAAACAGAAAAAACTGTATCGCCAGATGCGGGAAGAAATGAACTTTAACCCGCGCAGCCGGTTAGGAGTATAAAAATGTCCAGGCATACCATGAACATCGAAATCATTGACGAGCATTTTGAATTCACCCTCGCCGACCTCTGCCAATGCTGTGCGGTGCAGGCAGAAACCATCATCGCCATGGTTGAAGAAGGCATGCTGTCGCCCGCAGGATCATCACCCGCTGACTGGCGCTTCACCGGCATCGCCCAACGACATGTAGAAATCACCTTACATCTGCAAAGAGATTTACGCGTAAACCTGCCAGGTGCGGCACTGGCACTGGAGTTGATGGAAGAGATTGATATGCTGCGGAGACAACTGCAGAGAAAAGGGCAATGAAAAACGTATTATGTATTACGATTTGCGATTTACGTAAAACCTGATACATAAATCGTAAAACTTCTTTTTAAAGCATCCCTTCCCTTTCGATAAACTGGATAATCTCATCTACGCCCTGTGATTCTTTCAGATTGGTCATGACATAGGGCCTGTCACCTCGCATGCGTTCGGTGTCGGCTCGCATAACTTCAAGTGACGCACCTACATAAGGTGCAAGGTCGATCTTATTTATGACCAGCAGGTCAGACTTTGTAATACCTGGACCACCCTTACGTGGAATTTTCTCACCTTCTGCTACATCGATCACATAGATCATCAGGTCTGCAAGTTCTGGGCTGAAGGTAGCCGATAAATTATCGCCACCACTTTCTATAAAGATAACATCAAGTCGGGTGAACTTTTGAGTCAGATCATCGATAGCAGCGAGGTTCATTGATGCATCTTCACGGATGGCTGTATGCGGACAACCACCGGTCTCAACGCCAATGATACGATCCGCCTCAAGCGCCTGGCTATTAATCAGGAAATTCGCATCTTCCTGGGTATAGATATCATTCGTTACTACAGCAATATCATATTTTTCACGCATCACCCGGCACACCTTATCGAGCAGTGCTGTTTTACCTGAGCCAACGGGGCCGCCAACGCCGACACGTAAGGGGTTTTGTGATGATTTTTGCCGCAAAGTTTCTGCCATGATTTACCTTATTTCAGGAACGGAATAAACGGGTGTACTGTGTTTCATGTTGAGCACTGGCAATGGCCAGTGCAGGGCTGGAACAGCCCACTTCATCATCGGTCAGCTGTGCAGCCCTTTCGAGTACTTCATCGACCTGACTGGAAAGATGCATCAGAATTTTCTGTCCATCTGTTTGTCCCAGCGGTACCAGTTTAACCGTCGCAATGACCAGATTTTCCAGCCAGCTCCAGACAAATCCCAGGCAGGCCTGATGCGGGGGGATATCCCAGGCCACACTGGCAAATGAGTAACCGGCTGCCTGGCTGGATTTTATCAGTGATTCATAATGTGTGATTTCTGCTATATCCAGTGAAGACAGTAGACGAAACAGGGCATAAGCACGGTTCTTCTCTTCCATTCGTAACTCGCTCGTCTCACGACTGGCCATGATCAACTCACTCCAGCGTTGCAGTGATGCTGTATCGTCGTCTGACCAGGCCTGCATCATGCGCAATAGAACGGGTATTTCCAGATCCTGCATACTGGTCTGAAGTAGATCACTTAACCATTGCTCCAGTCTGTCCGCGTCATTCAGCCAGCCGGCTTCTACACACCACTCAATACCCTGAGAATAGGTAAAAGCACCAATGGGTAATGATGGGCTGATCAATTGCATCAGCCGCAACAGTGCCAGATCAGTGATCATGTTCATGGTCTCCCCTATGCTCGTGACTGTGGGAATGGCCATGTGCGTGGCTATGCGAATGTCCCTGCATATGCCCATAGTCACCATAGGCTCCCGGTTCAGGTTCAAATGGCACTTCTTCGTTAAGCACTTTCAGTCCTAATCTCTGACAAAGCTCATCCAGTACATGATCCGTCTGATAGCGAATAAATTTCTCTGAGATTTGCAATGCGACATGTCTGTTGCCGAGGTGATAACAGGCGCGTGCTTGCTGCATTGCATCATCACAATACACGGTGCTGACGGCTTCTTTCGCGGCCCTTATCATTACCGTGTCACCATCATCTGAGGCCAGACAATCCCCTTCTCTTAGTATGATGCCGCGCTCGAGAACCAGGCCGGCTTCTTCACCATTGTCCAGCACCACACGCTGTCGACTTTTCTGGCGCAATTCATAACTCAGGGTCAGGGTAAGATCAGACCCGTTCGCCGTTTTATGGGTAAAACATAACATACTTAAAACAGAAAGTAGCGTTGTGCCATCGGCAGAACCTTTGCCGGCTCACAGGTCAGTAGCTCACCGTCTGCACGCACTTCATAAGTTTGCGAATCGACCGAAATTTCCGGCAGGTAATCATTCAACAGCATATCTTTTTTTGTTACTGAACGGCACTGTTTCACCACACCAATCATGCTTTGCAAATTGAGTTCTTCATGCACCGCCGCGTCGTAGCCTGCCTGAGATAGAAAGGTCATCGATGTGGCATGGCGTGCCCCACCCAGAGCAGCAAACATGTGGCGATAGTGTACTGGCTGCGGCGTTGGGATGGATGCGTTCGGATCACCCATAGGTGCGGCAACGATCATTCCGCCTTTAATTATCACGCCGGGTTTACTGCCAAAAAAGGCTGGTTTCCATAACACCAGATCAGCCAGTTTACCGACTTTTATCGAACCCACTTCATGGCTGATGCCATGTGCCAGAGCTGGATTGATAGTGTATTTGGCAATATAGCGTTTGGCTCGGGCATTATCTGACTCTGCCGGGTCACCCGCCAGACTGCCGCGCTGCACTCGCATTTTGTGAGCGGTCTGCCAGGTACGTGTAATAACCTCTCCAACACGCCCCATGGCCTGCGAGTCTGAAGCAATCATTGAAAAGGCGCCCAGGTCGTGCAATATGTCCTCGGCTGCAATGGTCTCTCTTCTAATGCGTGATTCGGCAAAGGCCACATCTTCGGCGATATTCGGATCAAGGTGATGACAGACCATCAGCATATCCAGATGTTCATCAATGGTGTTAACGGTATAGGGACGGGTCGGGTTAGTTGAAGAAGGTAATACATTTTTATAGCCACAGGCCTTGATGATGTCCGGCGCATGGCCACCACCTGCACCTTCTGTGTGATAGGTATGAATCGTGCGCCCTTTCATGGCGGCGAGACTGTCTTCAACAAATCCGGATTCATTCAGGGTGTCTGTATGGATAGCAACCTGTACATCGTATTCTTCGGCTACCGCCAGGCAATTATCAATGGACGCAGGTGTGGTCCCCCAGTCTTCGTGCAATTTAAGACCAATGGCACCAGCCATGACTTGCTCCGCCAGCGCCTCGGGTAAACTGGCATTACCTTTCCCGAGATAACCAAGATTCATAGGCAGTTCATCCGATGCCTGCAACATTCTGTGTATATTCCACGGTCCTGGGGTACATGTAGTGGCATTTGTCCCGGTCGCTGGACCGGTTCCGCCACCCAGCATCGTCGTCACACCAGACATCAGGGCATCATCGACCTGTTGTGGACAGATGAAATGTATATGTGAATCTATACCACCGGCGGTCAATATCTGCCCTTCTCCAGCAATCACCTCAGTGCCCGGTCCTATAACGATGTTAACTGCAGCCTGGGTATCGGGATTGCCTGCCTTGCCTATGCCCGCTATACGCCCATCCTTAATGCCGACATCCGCCTTAACGATGCCCCAGTAATCCAGAATCAGTGCATTGGTAATGACCACATCAACCACGTCAGCAGAGATTCTTTGACTCTGCCCCATACCATCACGAATGACTTTGCCACCACCAAACTTCACCTCGTCACCATAGACGGTGTGGTCATCCTCAACGGCAATCCACAAATCCGAATCACCGAGTCGAACACGATCGCCGGTACTGGGGCCATACATTTCAGCATAGGCCTGTTTACTGATTTTTGCCATTATTATTCCTCCACAGCACCCATGACGAGTCCATTGAAACCATAAATTTTTTCATCTCCTGCAAACCGGACTAAAACCACTTCGCGAGTCTGCCCTGGCTCAAAACGCACCGCCGTGCCCGCAGGGATGTCCAGCCTGAAACCCCGGCTCTTTTCACGTTCAAATATCAGACCTTTGTTTACTTCATAAAAATGATAATGTGAGCCTACCTGAATGGGTCGATCACCGGTATTTGCGACATTAAGAGTAACAGCTTCACGATCGACATTAATCTCGCGTTCGCCTTCACCTACGACTATCTCACCGGGTTGAAATGTATGCACCGCCCCACCCTCTACCGGCATAATGGGAGAATGTACTGTCACCAGTTTTGTGCCATCGGGAAAGGTGGCTTCCACCTGAACATCGTGGATCATCTCGGCGATGCCATCCATCACATCTGCCGTCGTCAAAAGAGTACGGCCATGATCCATTAACTGTGCCACCGTCATGCCTTCACGCGCACCTTCCATGATGGCGCCGCTTATATAGGCCACTGCTTCCGGATAATTCAGTTTTAGACCTTTATCCTTGCGTCGTTCGGCGAGCAGTGCGGCGGTAAACAGTAAAAGTTTGTCTTTTTCACGTGGAGTGAGTTCCATAATTATGTCCTTTTAACAATCCTTGCTGTCCAATAAATATGTTGTAGGTTTTAATTCATTCTGACAAAAACTGTGCGAATGAATTCGCACCTACAAAAATCAAATAACAACCTTCCCGAAAATATTTTTGTAGGTTCGAATTCATTCGAACAATATCGAGGGTAAGTGTAAATTTAAGTATCCCATATTCTTGGCTTACAGGCTTCCAGACCCAGCGCGCGCGGCCTTGATATCGCCCACAGTTTTCGAAAATAGTTGAGCGCATGTTCTGTTGAATTCCCCAGGTAGCGGACGACTATTAATTCAGATTCAACACGACTGACACCGGCTATGCCGCTTTCTGCCTTCTGAGACTGCAACAACTCCAGCAGCGATTTATTGATCGCCTGGCTATAAATAACAAAGCTGCCATATACTCGGCTCCCCTGTAGACCGCAAAGTCTAGCCTGTTCCAGAAAATCAATTTTTAACCTGTCGTGCAGCAACAGCTTTCCGTCCACTTTCAGTTCAGTATTCAGCAATACCTTACCGGCTGTAAAATCCTCACCGTTGGCCGGTAGCCCAAAGCAATGTATTTCCCAGCCGACGAATTTAGCGTCTTTATCAAGATTGACAAGAATCTTTGATGAAACCTCTGCTGCTGGAAAATAGATATTTTCCAGTGGTAAGAACTCCAGCGCCGCATTACCGTAAACATTGAATTTCTGCTGCAGACCAGCCGTTTTACCGGCACTTCGGTAGAATTTACCGGCCCCGGGCGTGGTAATCAGGCCCTGTGCACCAGGTCTTACATCGATATCAAGCTTCAATTGATCTCCGCCGACTACACCGCCGGGTGGATGTAATACATAGACATGGCAAACCTCGCCTTCGGGATAAAACGGACGCTGAACAGTTAGCGGGCCAATTCTCTGCAACGGAAGCAGGCAGGTCCTGCCGTCGATTTTTTGCAGCCTGAGTTTAAGCACTGCCTGCCAGCCTTCGTCCTGACAGTCATTTGTGGATAACATAGAGGAACTGCGTCTTGCGGGCATCATCATCCCAATCCGGAACGACCTCGCTCAGCGACGCGTTACGAGCCAGCCCACAGCAAGTGCAAACAAAGCTAGCCCGAGAAAGATTAGTTGTGGCTCGGTGCCGTTGAGTACATGTTGTGATGAGAAAAAGAAACCCTCATTTACATGTCCGGGGTGTGCAGATGCAAGTGTAGGTAACAATAATAAGGGGGTAAATAATTGTTTAATTATTTTCATTGTTGTATTCCTCCAAAGCAGATATTGATCAGCGAAAAATAGTAGATGAGCCTATATTTGGTTTGTCATTGCAAAGAACTTGTGACGATGTAATCTCTTTGCAACTAGTCTTATTCGACGAGATTGCCGTGTTTTCGATCGCAATGACGGTTTCCGTTAAATTAATTTGAAGTATCGTACATTATACAGTCAGATATTTGCGAATCAGTTCATCATTCAGATCATTTATTTCTGCCGCAGCCATCATCTGGCCACGGTCCAGAATAATAAATGAATCTGCCACGCGGCGTACGAAAGGAAGTTTCTGCTCTACCAGTAAAACTGTCAAACCAATCTCACGGTTCAGTTTGCGAATCACGTCACCAATCTCCTGAACAATATTTGGTTGTATGCCCTCAGTCGGCTCATCCAGTATCAACAGTTCTGGATCTATGACCAATGCCCTGCCTATGGCCAGTTGCTGCTGCTGTCCACCCGACAAATCCCCGCCGCGACGACCATGCATTTCTTTTAAAACAGGAAACATCTCATATATGAATTCCGGGATAATCTTCAAACCATCACGTCGGGCCTGCAAACCAATTCGAAGATTCTCCTCCACTGTCAGTAGCGGAAAAATCTGGCGCCCCTGAGGCACATAACCGATACCCATATGGGCCCGCCGTTCTGCAGATAATTTCGTCAGGTCTTTGTCCTGATAGTATATTGCTCCTTCCCTCACCGGCAGTGAGCCCATGATGCATTTCAACAAGGTCGTTTTACCGACACCATTACGCCCCATCAGGCAAGTGCACTCACCTTTTTTTACATCAAAAGAGATATCCCACAGGATATGACTTTCGCCATAGTACTGGTTGATGCCTTCGAGTTTAAGCATTAATGCCCTCCCAGGTAGACGTCAATCACACGCTGATTATTTTGCACATCTTCCATCGAGCCTTCGGCCAGCACATGGCCCTGATGCAGAACGGTGACCGGACTTTCCAGGGCACGGACAAAGTCCATATCATGCTCTACAACGATGACAGATTGTTCACCTGCCAGTGTTATAAGCAACTCTGCAGTACGATCCATCTCCTGATGCGTCATGCCGGCTACCGGTTCATCCACCAGTAATAATTCTGGCTTTTGCATTAGCAACATACCTATCTCCAGCCACTGTTTCTGACCATGGGACAAGACCCCGGCATCTGCTTTTATCTGTTCGCTCAAACCGATGACTTCAAGTACTTCATCTATATGATCACGCTGTTCACCAGTTAAACGGGCAAACAGGGTAGGAAAGACCTTTTTGTTGCTGGACATCGCCAGCTCCAGGTTTTCAAACACACTATGGCACTCAAATACGGTTGGTTTCTGAAATTTCCGGCCTATGCCGGCCTCGGCAATTTCTGCTTCGGACATGCGTAGTAGATCCATTCTCTGACCAAACCAGGCTGAGCCGGCATCCGGTCTAGTTTTGCCTGTAACAACATCCATCATGGTGGTCTTCCCTGCACCATTGGGTCCGATTATGCAGCGGAGTTCACCTGCATCAATATATAAATTGAGATCGTCGATTGCTTTAAAACCATCAAAACTGACGGTAATACCTTCAAGGTAAAGAATCGTTCCATGGCTCAGATCCAGTTCATCCGTAACTTTAGGAATCATGAAATCATATACCTGGGCGCGATCCACCATCGAACGTAGTGTCCGGCGAATCATGAGGAGGCTCTCTGGCGATTCAGCACCCCTACCAGGCCTTTAGGCAGATAGAGCGTAGAAAGAACAAACAGCGCACCCAGTGCAAATAACCAGACCTCTGGAAAAGCACCGGTAAAATAGGTCTTGGCATAATTTACCAGCACCGCCCCGGCAGCGGCACCATACAGGGTTCCTCTACCACCAACAGCAACCCATATGACCACTTCAATTGAATTCAGAGGTGCGAATTCCCCCGGGTTGATAATTCCTACCTGCGGCACATACAGTGCACCAGCGATACCGGCAAGTGCGGCTGAAAATGTAAATATGGCCAGTTTCACATATTCGACCCGGTAGCCAATAAAACGAGTGCGGTCTTCCGCATCGCGTATCGCGACAGCCACACGTCCCAACTTGGACTTAACTATCGCCCGACAGACAAGATAACCAAAGCCCAACGCCAACACTGAGGCAATGAACAGGCCTATACGCGTGCTATCGGCATGCAAATCAAAACCCAGTAAATCCTTAAAATCAGTCAGACCATTATTACCACCAAAGCCCATCTCGTTGCGGAAAAATGCCAGCATAAGGGCATAAGTCAGGGCCTGGGTAATAATAGACAGATAGACACCGGTTACTCTTGAACGAAATGCCAGCCAGCCAAACACATATGCCAATACCCCCGGCACCAGAACAACCATAATGGTGGCAAACCAGAACATGTCGAAGCCCTGCCAGAACCAGGGCAATTCGCTATAATTCAAAAATACCATGAAGTCCGGTAACACCGGGTTGCCATAGACACCACGATCACCAATCTGACGCATCAGATACATACCCATTGCATAGCCGCCTAAGGCAAAAAATGCCGCATGGCCCAGGCTCAGTATACCGAGATAGCCCCAGACCAGATCAACAGCAATAGCAAGTAATGCATAAGTCAGGTATTTACCCAGCAAGGTAACGGTGTAGGTGGAAAGATGCAGCGCGCTGGATTCCGGTACCACAAGATTTAATACAGGCACCACAATCAATGCTATAAGCAACAAGCTCATCAAGGTCTGGCCGCCACGATCATTTTTTAGTATTCGTGCGATAAACATTCTGTTAGCCCTCAGCTGAACGCCCTTTCTGCGGGAATAAACCGCGTGGACGTTTCTGTATGAACAGAATGATAAAAATCAGGATCAATATTTTGGCAAGTACTGCCCCGACCCAGGGTTCAAGAAACTGATTGGCAATACCCAAACTGAAACCACTGATCAATGTACCCGCAAGATTTCCCACACCACCGAAAACAACTACCATGAAAGAATCCACTATATAGGCCTGGCCCAGATTCGGCCCCACATTGGTCAGCTGTGAAAGGGCAACGCCTGCTACGCCGGCAATACCGGAACCAAGGCCAAAGGTCATTGCATCTACCCATGCAGAGCGCACACCCATAGCACGCGCCATGGTACGGTTTTGTGTAACCGCCCGTACCTGCAAGCCTAAGGAAGTCCTCTTCAGGATTAGAAACAGGGCGGTAAATACCAGCAAAGAGAAAAAGATAATATAGAACCGGTTGTATGTCAGAGACAGAGCACTGTTTATTTCTAACGAACCTGACATCCAGTCTGGCGTAATCACTGAACGGTTGAGTGGGGAGAAGATGCTGCGAACGGCTTGTTGTAAAATCAGACTGATCCCAAAGGTCGCCAGTAATGTTTCTAATGGTCGACCGTATAAATGGCGAATCACAGTTTGTTCAATCAATATACCTACCAGGCCCGAAACAATAAAGGCTACAGGAATAGCAAGCAGTATTGAAACCCCTATAAACTCCGGTATGGCCTGCTGTATCACATAGGTTGTGTAAGCACCCAGCATAATGAGTTCACCGTGTGCCATATTAATAACACCCATGACACCAAAGGTGATCGCCAGGCCAATAGCTGCCAGTACCAGTACCGAACCCAGACTTAAGCCAAAAAATAAGGTTTCAAGAAAGCTGTATAGCTGCAGCTTTGCATTGATATTGTTCAATGACGTTTTCGCAGCCATACGCACTTCTTCATCAGGGTCATTAGCAACAATCGACTCAAGCTTACTGCGAACGATAGGCTCCAGACTGCCAGATACCCTTGTAATTGCAGTTAATCTACCCTCTTTCTTACCACCTTCAAGCCTGGTGGTGGCGAGAGCCTGTTCAATGACGTCACGGACTTTCTGATCCTGCTCTAGTTCAAGGCGGTGCTGTAATTGTTCAATCACGCCAGCATCAGGGTTGCTGAGCATGGTTTTTACAGCCTGATAGCGCACAACAGCATCAGCGCTATTCAATTCTTTAGCCGCCAGGACTGTGCGTATTTTCTTTCGTATTGCGTTATTTGAACGAATTTTCTTTATTTCACGCTTTTTAACCACACCAAGTTCGTCGCCATTCAGTGCGTCAGAAATAGAATATTGTCTGCCCTGTTTTTTAGCTATCAGTAAAAGTTTGTCGGATTTCCGATAGTACAGTTCACTATCCAGAAAGGCCTTCAGAATCTCTACGGTACGGGGATGGGAATGCAATGCCAGTAGAGAAACGGCCTGCGTTTTTTCAGTGAACTTGTTACTGATCAACAAAGCCTGAATCTGTTCTAGTGAATTGTCATCAGCCATTACCACGCCAGTCTGCATGGTAAGTAAGGAGAGTAGAAAAAATAATATTTTGGGCCAGCGACACATATCAATCACAATGTTCAAAGGAGAAAAAATAAAACCGCTCCGACATGATATCCGGAGCGGTTTCAAGGTATGCTTGAATAGATGAAATGAAATTGCCGCGCTTCGGTACTCGTACTCGTGACCGTAGGAAATGCTCGAAGGGTGCAATGACGAGATTTTATGATTGACTCAGAACTTCCTTAGAAGTTCTGGCCAGAACACTTGCCTGTTTTAACATTATAGTTACCACAGGATAGTGGCTCGCGCCAGTCAGCGATAATATCCTTAGATCCCGGAAGGTAATCTGACCATGCGTCACCGGCTACAAGACCGGGAGTTTCCCAGACAATTTCAAACTGACCATCCGCCTGGATTTCGCCGATGAGGACTGGTTTGGTAATATGATGGTTAGGCATCATCGCTGACAATCCACCGGAGAGATTAGGCACAGCGATGCCTATTATAGCTTTCTGCACGGTAGTAGGATCTGTAGTCCCCGCTTTCTTCACTGCTTTTACCCACATATTAAAACCAATATAGGTGGCTTCCATTGGGTCGTTCGTTACGCGCTTCTTATCCTTGATATAAGCATGCCACGTATCAATGAAGGAATCATTCACATCAGAATCAACGCTCATGAAGTAATTCCATGCGGCCAGATGGCCCACCAGAGGCTTGGTATCAATACCAGACAGTTCCTCTTCACCAACGGAGAACGCCATAACCGGAATATTTTCAGCAGATATGCCCTGATTGCCCAGCTCTTTATAGAAAGGAACGTTAGCATCACCATTTACAGTTGATACAACTGCGGTCTTCTTCCCGGTAGACCCGAACTTCTTAATACGCGCCACTTCAGACTGCCAGTCAGAGAACCCAAAGGGGGTGTAGTTAATAAGGATATCTTTTTCGTCTACACCCTTTGCCTTCAGATAGGCTTCAAGAATTTTGTTGGTCGTACGTGGATAGACATAATCGGTACCTTCCAACACCCATCTTTTTACACCGATGTCTTTCATCAGGTAGTCAACAGCGGGAATAGCCTGCGTGTTTGGTGCGGCACCTGTATAAAAGACGTTTTTGGATGATTCTTCACCTTCATACTGAACCGGATAAAACAATAAATTATTCAGCTCTTCAAACACGGGAAGAACTGATTTACGTGAAACAGAAGTCCAGCCACCAAATACTACAGCGACCTTTTCCTTTTCAATCAATTCACGTGCTTTCTCGGCGAAAAGTGGCCAGTTTGAGGCCGGATCAACAACGATAGCTTCAAGCTTTTTACCGAGCAAACCACCTTTCTTATTCTGCTCTTCAACCAACATTAAGACAGTATCTTTGAGGGTTGTCTCACTAATCGCCATGGTTCCTGACAGAGAATGCAAAACACCTACCTTTATAGTGTTCTCAGCAGCCTGGGTAGGCGCTGATAGCACCACTGCGACAGCAAAACCGACTGCAGCTTTTTTCAGTGTATTTATGAATAACATGTAAATCTCCTAAGATTTAGTTTTTAATTGAGTAATACCAGTCTCAGTCAAAGCAACAAACATGCCACTTTATTTATTCAATTATTTACAATTACTTATGGTGAATTTGATATTCATAATTTTGTTTCAGGCACTACTTAGGTGCATTTTTTACCCTCTGGGATAGATTTGCACCATTCGCGACCAATTTGAATGGGCTTCGATATCCTGAACAAAAAAAATCAGGCATCCCCCACCCTCTTAGCCTGCTGATTAAATGCACCAGCAGAGTGCAGCTAAGTTCCAAGTAGGCACATTTATCGGTAAATCATTTTCATCGACATAACAACAAAAACCCATATCTATTTGATTTATATCATTAATGATAAATTGGCACACATAATGCTAATGATTTTGACATAACTTTTATACAACGATGCGTCTCATTGATACAACAGATATCAAATTCCCATAACTATTTCTTACTAACGGAGCTTTAAACATGAAAACAGCAATTAAGCCACTAGCAATCGCTACTGCCTTTTCTATAGCCAGTATGGCAGCAATGATCGCACCGGCTCAGGCCGAGTTAACCGGTAACATCGGTGTATTTTCTCAATATATTCTTCGTGGTATCACCAACGCCCCTGAAAATGATAATGCCGCTATACAAGGTGGTCTTGATTGGGGACATGACAGTGGTTTCTATGTGGGTTATTGGGGTTCTAATCTGGGTTACGGTGACCCGGGCAGTGATACCAAAGGCATTGAAAACGATTTTTATGCCGGCTGGGGTGGAGAAGCAAATAACCTAAGCTGGGATCTTGGTGCTACCTACTATTACTATCTGAATCTTACTGATTTCGACGCATTAGAACCTTATGCCTACATTGGCTTTGGCCCAGCTACATTCGGCTTTAAATACCTGGCAAAAGATGTATGGTGGGGAAATACGGGAGACACCTACTGGACACTCGACGCAGACGGCGAAATCGGTGCTGGCTTCACCCTTGGCGGTTCTCTCGGATACTACACCTATAAAAAGAATGGTGATTTTATTCCCGATTCTCCAGACGCTACTAGCAGCGGTTTCCGTCACTTAAATATCACACTCTCTCACCCGATTGGCGGCACCGGAGCTGACGCTAACTTTACCTATATCATAGGTGGTAAAGACCGCTTCGGCATTGACCAGGATAACCAGATGGTATTTGCTATAACCTACGGTTTTGACATTCTTGATTAATTTCGCAAGTAAACTATAGTTTATACGTGTAAGCAGAGAGATTTAGCATTCATCTCAGGCTTCACGGAAAAGGCACCTTCGGGTGCCTTTTTTCATTTCTAAAGCTAATGGATGCCTCCAGGAAATTTCCTTTCAATTGACTATTGTAACCAGAACCATACTTCACGATAAATGACAAAACAAACCAGCTGGATCAAGCCAAACTTGATTTATCACTATTTCATGTTATACTAATAAAGGTTATTTTCACGACATTTTGTTGCAATCTGTCAACTCTGAAACCACTATTCCGGAAAATTCCATGATCACCAGAACTGTAGTAAAAACTGCTATAGCTGTTGCTCTTTCAGCTACCGCTATGATCGGCCTGGCAGCCAATGCAGATAACGAGGAAATTGTTGAGCGCGTTAAACCTGTAGGTCAACTGATTATTACCAAAGATACGTCGCAAAAGGCTACCGATTCTGCCACAAAAGTCGCCACCATTGACTCAGCTCCTGTCACAGCAAGCAATGGCAAGGCCACCTACGACACCGCCTGCTTTGCCTGTCATGGTACCGGCGCTGCTGGAGCCCCTATAGTCGGTAAAAAGGATGCATGGGCAAGTCGCATAAGCCAGGGTAAAGATAAACTGTATTCACACGCTATAAACGGCTTTAAAGCTATGCCTGCCAAAGGTGGCAGGGCCTCTCTTAGCGACGAAGATGTCAAGGCTGTTGTTGATTATATGGTTGGAAAGTCAAGCTAAACGTTGTTAGTCCTGACAAAAAACCGGTGATCCGTCATCGGTTTTTTATTTCCTAAAATAAGTCGGAGGTCCATAGACGAAAACCAGGATCACAGGGCCGTTGACTCACGACCTACGACTTAAGACTTATTTTTGAATTTCCCCCAAACATCAAAGCGATCTTCTGTCCCATCCAGTAGATTCCGAATATTAGTTCTATGAGTAAATATCAACAGAGCCGCGCTTACCAGGGTAAAGATACCCAATGGTGAAGAAAAATCACTGGGATACCAGATGCCGGCAAACAAAGCAGCGACTACTCCGGATCCGATTGAGGCCAGTCCGACATAGCCCGTCAATAACAGAATAACCACCCAGCCAGCCAGTCCAGCCAGCAGGATCAATGGTGACAGTCCCAGTAAAACTCCTAACAAAGTTGCCACACCTTTGCCACCTTTGAAGCCGAAAAAGATTGGGTATAAATGACCGAAGAATGCCGCGAGTCCGCAGGCAACCTGTAACCATTCGACAGAGAGGATTGTTTGCGCCGATCCCGGCCAGGGAATGTTTGCGACCAGTATTACAGCTAGCAGGCCTTTCAGTATATCTATAATAAAAACACCCGCAGCAAAACCCTTGCCACGTGCGCGTAATGCATTGGTAGCACCCGCACTCATACTGCCGACTGTGCGAATGTCGACACCGCCAAGCAGCTTACCGAGTATTAAAGCACCCATCAACGAACCGAGCAGGTAAGATATGAGTATTTTTAGTATAATTTCGATCATACAAAGCTCATACAAATCATAGGCGAAGCTTACACTGGTGGCAGCACCTGTGACCAGACCAAAAAAAAGGGGAGGGACAGTTCTGAATCACTTCCCTGAAGCTAGACCTGGCTCTCAGTTTTTAAAGAAAATAACGATTATGGAACTACCGAGAAACCCTACCCGCGCAGTCAATGTTGGCAGCGTCATTATTGGTGACAGCAATCCGTTTGCTGTACAGAGCATGTGTGCAACTCGCACACAGGACATTGATGCGACGGTTATACAGACTAATGACCTGCATCAGGCAGGAGCTAGCATCGTTCGCATTGCAGTTGATAATCGAAAAGATGCGGCAGCACTTGAGAAAATACGTGATCAAACCGAGGCCAATCTGTCGATAGACCTGCAGGAACACTACCGCATGGCTGAACTGGTTGCTCCACTGGTGCAGAAGATACGCTATAACCCCGGCCACCTCTACCATCATGAAAGAAAGAAACCCTGGCAGGATAAAGTACGGTATCTTATCGATATCGCAGGGAAAAACGATTGTGCGATAAGAGTTGGCGTTAATGCGGGTTCAGTAGATCCTGCGATAAAAGACCTGTTCCCAGCCGATGATTCAATATCACCAATGCTGGTCAGTGCTGAAGAACATTGTGAATTTCTCGATAATATCGGATTCACCCGTTACGTCGTTTCATTGAAAGACTCCGATCCAGACAAAGTGGTAGAAGTTAATCAGCGCTTTGCTGAAATACGGCCGGATATTCCTCTGCATCTCGGCGTCACCGAGGCAGGACTTCCGCCTGACGGTATCATAAAAACCCGTATTGCCTTCGAACAACTGATCAGCCAGGGCATAGGCGACACGATACGCGTTTCTCTGACCCTGCCCAATGCACGCAAAGCTGAAGAGATCAGCGCCGGCAATGAAATCATTGCTGATATTATCTCCGGCCGGGTTCGCAGTGTCGTTACCTTTGACCGTACACACCTCAACATCATCAGCTGCCCCAGCTGCTCGAGAGTAGAAAACGAGGCATTCATAGACCTCGCCGAAGATGTAAAAAAGATGACGGAATATGCCAATGACTACCCATTTACGATTGCAGTCATGGGCTGCCGGGTTAATGGCCCGGGCGAAACAGATGATGCTGATCTCGGGCTGTGGTGTGGGCCGCGTGCTGTCACACTGAAGAAAGGATCCCAAACACTCGGGCGATATTCTTATGATGAGATTTTGGGGCAACTGAAAGCTCAGCTGGATGAGCTTATTGCTTTGCACTCGGGTTAGGGGTCAGGTTGCACGCCGTTAACGGCGTGCGGCTTAACCCCCGTCGAAATTCTTAATTCCTTATTGACCTTACATCAGTGCCATGTTTCTCTCCACCTCTGATACTGCGATGGGCGCAAACGGTAACGTGCAATGTTTCCTTCATGAAGACTCATAACTTCCGTTTCCACCACCTCAATAAAGCGCGCACGATCCGCTTGCGGCACACTTTCTATTGCACGCTGCTTGATGAAGGTTGTTGCGGCCTTCTTATCCATACCGCTGCGAACGATCTCAGCAACAATCTCGGTCAACAACATACGATAGCGCAAGCGAAATGGATCTGGTTCTCCCAGCGATTGGCGAGCAGCTGAATAACGCTTGCACGAACGTTCATACGCCCAGACGAACACATCACGCAGTAACTCGATTCGATTAAGTTCATAAACTCCTAGCATCCCTTCTATATAGGCTCGCTCGGGCACATCCACGAACGACAGCGGACTCAGATTCTCGCGGATCAGCGGCAGATTCGCGGCAAGTCGCGAAACACGTTTATTCACGTCCTCAAATGGTTGTAAATAGGGAAAATACACCATAGCAAAAAAGGCCTGTTCGAACGGATCGGTGATTGCTGCAGCGGTGTCGAGAATTTGCTGGAAGCATTCATCGATCAATTGCGGCACTTCCAACGGATGGTAGACCGTCCCACCAATCCCAACGGCAATGGTACGCAAGCGCCCGCAAGCCTGCGGATCAGCGAGCAGGTTATCCGATAACAGGGCATGTAAGTTAAGAATAGTATAACGATTGAAACCGACCTCATCGGCCTGCTCGACTAACAACTCGATGGCGGCCTTGTGGTTCAGAATCATCTGCGCTTCCAGGGCATTTTTCCCTTCGGCGGCCTCTCCCAGTTCCAGTAGACGCTCGGTTTCGAGCAGCGAATAAGTGTTACCTTCCAGACGACTGGAGTTCCAGGACAGATCGATTAGCAAACGATTGAATATTTGTCGCACATACGTTCCCGCCGGGCGCAGGCTATCCGGCGAACGCCCAATCTCGAGAAGGTGCTGCCGTGTTTCCGCTGAAAGATAGCGTGTATCGTTGGGCCGGTAGTCATCGAGGAAAGCCCGGCTATACCCAACCGGACTCCGGTTCTGGATCGGCTCGCGAACTGCTTGTTTAATAGCCTCCCCCTCGGGCGTAACCGGGACATAGACCTCGCCACGCCCTTCCACCTTTACATCGCCCAAAACGAGGCGGCCCTCACCAGTGATAACAGGCAGCCGATAGCGACTCCCCCGGCCACGGCCCTCGACAGCGAGCCGCTTCTGTTTGACCAGTAATGCCAGACGGCGCTGCAGCATACGGGGTGGAAGGTCAAATTCCAATCCATCACGAATGATCTTAACCTGTACCCCCTCAGGATGCGCCGCCACAATCGCCACTATGGCCTCAAGTTCTTGTTCGGGAATCTTTTTAGGCATGGCTTAGATTATATGACGCAAAAAGCATTATAGCGACATATAAACGCTTTATTTGTCGCTAATGATTCGTATTTGTCGCGAAAATAGCGTTAAAATGGGCGGGGTCTTTACTTAAGGGCAACTTGGAGGCGGGGTAACCCTTGGGGTCGGACCATCACAAGCCGTTGATATTTGGTACCATTTCAACGTAAAACAGCCATTATTTTAGCTTAAAAGTCACTTTTTGGTATCAAAATGGGCAGTGTAAGCGCATGCCAGCTCTTTGACCTGATACAGATTCGCATTATGGTGGACTGATCGCCCTTTTCCCTTAATACCTAATTGCTCCATTACGTTCTCTACAAAAGTCTGGCTACCCACTGCCACACCCTCACTCCAGATTTTCTGGCGCTGGCCATTATTCTTTCTCAGTGCGTCGTCAACCCATTCTTGATGGTGGACTTGTAAGCGCGTTTCATCTTTCAGCCCCAGCAACGATGCCAGAGCAACCCTGTCGATGATATGGTAGCGCTTTGGCGGCGACCGGATCTCGTGGTAAGCACTGTGTTTCCACTTGCCAGGATGTGTGACTACACCCGCACGCACCATGTTCATGTCTATATAGATAAGACACCTTGCCAGGTATTCACCTGTATCCATGGCAGTGGCAAAATAGCGATCTTCCCAGTAGGCCCCCTTTCGCTTTTTGCGCTGGTTGTATTCCTGTGCGGTACGCCCCGCAATGAGCTGCATGCTTCTGGAAATTACATTTTCACCTGTATCCATAACGAGCAGATGAATATGGTTTGACGTAACGATATAACTCAGCACACAAAGTCCATAGCGCTTCCTTGCCTGGAATAACCAGTAACACCATCGATCCCGATCACGGCTAAATTTCAGTAGAAATTCCTGCTTATGACAACGGTGTGTGATATGCCAGACGTGGCCTGGCATTGAGTGGCGATTGGCTCTTGGCATAACACTTCATCCTTAAAGTTGTTATTTAGCTGGGGAAATGGGCCTTTTAAGGCCTGCAGATGGCTAATACTAACTCCATTATTCTATCTTATCAATGAGTTGGCTTGGTCCGACCCCGTTGATTTGAGTCAGGTATCAGGCCACCGGTTTCGACTTTCTGTCCCCTTTTGTGTCGTTGAGCGTTGGAAGTCAGGGCTGAATTAGCGCGGTGCCCGACGACCCAGAAGGGGTAAGAAAACCGAGGAAAGGGGAAAGGGAGGTCATAACTGGATAGTGCAGCCATGATGATTTTGATTTTTGTAGGTTCGAATTCATTCGGACAAAACCTGTGCGAATGAATTCGCACCTACAATGCAGCTACCGTTTTTGTTTTTGATGTTCGGTGTTGATCTTAAAAATCCCGTTCAGGCTTGCCGAGAAGCGCAGGATGAGCTGGGGTTTCGGGGTGTGCCTGTCTGAAGGCGTAGCCCGAGTTCACACCCCGCCAGCTCATCCGAGCATCGCAGGGAACCCGAAGGGCAAGCATGCGGGTGCTCTGTACGAGTCAAGGACATAGGTAACAAAAGAGTCAAGAGACATAGGTTACACTTTTAGAGAAATATAGTCACTTTGCCTCCCTGATAAATTCTGTTCATCGATTTGACCAAGCTTAATTGGGCCAAAATAAACTTGCCACATTCCTTCATCAACTTCATTTAAACCAATATATTCGCCGTAGAGTAAATGTGAAACGTACAGCATCCGGTTATGCCAACAGGCAGTCCCATTCGAACTCACTTTCTTGACTTCAAAATAATCAGGGTAATGAATCTCCGGAATTTTTTCTGGATATTCACGCGGAGACCTTGTGTATTGTGAAGATGGGGTCTGTTGATCCAATGCTTCATGGGGACGCTGCTGATTATATTCTTTACAAAAATCATCAAATCGACGCTGCTGGGACCTCATGTTTGATGAAGCTGGACGTGTAGCCGCCTGCTTCAAAGTCCGATGCATCCGTTCATGACGGCCGTTTTGTTGTGGCTTTCCCGGTTCTATACGTTCCGGCAGTATATCGAGTTTAATCCACCATATTGATAGCTTTGACAGCCCGCCTCGCGAGGTGCTGGCAAACGGCACGCCGTTGTCGGAGCGAATGCGTCCTGGCAGGCCATATTCTCGAAAGAGTTTAATAAAACTTGCCTTTGTTTCTTTATACAAGGGACCTTTCAGGCCCTGACAACAACACAAAAAGCGACTTTTATGATCCATAACTGTCAGTGGGTAACACCAATGCCCATTGCCAAGTTTGAATTGCCCTTTGTAGTCGACACTCCACAACTCGTTGACGTCATGCACCGGAGAAAAGGGTTGTGGATAGCGTGATACACGGCGCCTGTGTTTACGTGATTCGACTAAACCCGCACGGTTTAATATATTATAGATCGTCGTTTTCGACGGAATGTGCTCATTAGGGTAACACTGTGCCAGTAACACTTTTAGCTTCTTTGAACCGGGGTTCGTTGAATACTTCTGGCGTAATTCAATAATCTTTTGCTGGATGCGATAGGGTGTCTGAATCGGGCTCTTCGATGGGCGTCGGCTTTGTTCATTTAAACCATCAAGACCCAGCTCTTCATAACGTGCTACCCATTTATAGCCCGTCTTCCGGCTGATGCCATAGCGAGCACACAAATCGGTCATGCTGCTAATCTGGCGTATATAATCGGCAATAAATAATAGCTTTTGCTGCATAGGGTTCACCTCTTTCCAGGACATAGACACCTCCAATAATGGGTGCCTTCAGATTACAATATTTGTAACCTATGTCTCTGGACTAATATGTTACCTATGTGTATAGCTCATACCCTTTCTTCTGGTTACTCTTCTTTGAGCAAGCAAAGAAGAGTCACTCGCCCATAAAGGCGAAAAACACGAATCAATTCAAGAAAAAGAATAATAAAAAAATGAATTCAACCGCGCGCCAGCACAAAACCTAATCAATCGGCGGCGCATAATGCAACCCACCATTACGCCACAGGGCATTCAGCCCGCGCTTAACCTTAAGCGGCGACCCCTTCCCCACATTGCGATCAAATGAATCGGCATAATTGCCGACCTGTTTGATGATGTTGTATGACCAGTCTTTATTCAGGCCAAGATTACTGCCTGTGTTTTTTTCCAGCCCAAGCAAACGCCGTACTGCAGGTACACGCGATAACCTTTTTACCTGATCTACATTCTTTTCAGAGATACCTGCTTCCTCAGCATCCAGCATGACAAACAGGCTCCAGCGGACGATCTTTTCCCAGTTAGAATTCCCGTCGGCAACAGCAGGACCCAGGGGCTCTTTGGAAATGACTTCAGCCAGTACCTTTGCTGACTGTGGATTCTTTAATTTTGTACGCAGTGAATATAATGATGACTGGTCTGAAGTAATTACATCACACTGGCCCTGCTCAAAGGCCTGTAATGATGCCTGCGCAGAGTCAAATGTCCTGAGACGATACTTCATTCGGTTAAGCAGGAAATAGTCTTTGAGATTACCGATATGCGTTGTTGCCTTTTCTGCGCAAATGGTTGAGCCATTTAGTTCCAGGGCGCTGCGTATGCCGGATTCAACAGGTACCATAAAGCCCTGACCATCATAGTAATTGATGCCGGTGAAAGTAATTTTCTTTCCGGTATCTCGCGACAGATTCCACGTCGTATTTCGTGACAGAATGTCGAACTTTCCTGAAGACAGCGACTTGAATCGATCTTTTGTCGAAACAGGAATATATTCAACCTTTGATGCATCAGCGAATACAGCAGCTGCTACTGCACGGCATATATCCACATCCAGTCCCGACCATTCTCCCTTACTGTTTTTTTCAGCGAAACCAGGCAAATTTTTATTGATGCCGCATCGAACAGCCCCATGCTTTTTTACTTGTTCAAGACTGCTTGCGTAAGCACCGACTTGTATCGTCAAACCAGTTAGCAATAATGCGATGAGAAGTAGTTTGTTTAATGTCATCACGATAATCTACTCATGTTGGGTTAGGTATTGTGTCATGGGACAGGAGACTACCATCGAAACAGTGTCCACTGTGGCGGGTTAACTTCAAGACCGACAGTGTCCCGTTTGTATTCCATCTCACCGGTACCGTTAGGATCGACAAGATAATAGGGGAAGCCGTTCTTTGGTGTGATCTTAATCATATAGACATGATTGTTGATGCTGTATTCCTGCACTTCACGGTTATCGAACTGCTGGATTTTAATTTCCGGCTCCAGGTTTTCATCAATCAATGCAGGATCGACATCTTCGGAACTGAAAACGGGAGCTCCATTCTTTTCAGCCGCTCCTGCTATTGCGGCAGTAACGCTGAAAACGATCAGTGCCAGCAGGCTTGATATTGATGCCGGTGTAGTAATAGCCTTAATTAATCTCATGTACTCATCATCTGGTCTAATTTCTGAGCCGGTATCCTACCAGATTCAGACATTCAGTGCCCATAAGGTGTTTTCAGGAGCCGTTTTAGCTGGAACTAACGCCCATCAGGTACTGGTGGCATAGGACAATGCAACAATGCAGAAACAACTCTCAGCATTTCGTATTCTTCGATTCGATAGTCATGATCGAAACTGATCATGACGACCAGGCTTTTGATGATCTCTTCCTTGATCAGAGGTCGTACCCGGTCTATGGCATCCAGCGCGGCATCAAAATGTACAGCCCAGTCTGCTGGCAGGTAATATTCGGGCCACTGTTGATCAAATAGACTATTCATTCCAGCATTGTAGGCGCGTATAGCCTGTTTCTCAGTATCATGACCAAAGATTGCCACGACAGAAAACAGGGTGCGCAGATGGTACTGCAGACGAACAAGCTTGATCTTTTTTGTACCGCTGCGGGAGGCCGGACGGTGATTTTCTTCCAGCATCTGCAACAATAATCGCGACAGCATATACTCAAAACTACTGACTTTTCCGTCAAGTGGAATCAATTTTACTACCAGCGTAGAAAAATCCATTCGCTGTTGCCACGTCAGCTGGCGGACTGCCGGAAAACCCAGATCCAGTATCGGCAGTCGCAGCTCATCTGATAAACTGTCCAGCTGCTGCCTGACAGTAATGATACGCTGCCAGTCGAGAGCTGAGCCTGCAGCACGAATTACCTCCATCTGCCGGTCTTTTACTTCATGGTCTTCACTCAGCAACAGGGCAAGCACTACCTCGCGCACTGTGTCGATTGATTCCACCTCACTTCGTATTCTGTCCGGTACTTGCTTGATCACAGTTCTTGCAGCCTGCAGAGATTCCCCATCAAAGCCCGGGGCAACACTATCCGCAAAGCCGGAAACAGTTTCGGCAGTGAACCCGGCTTGTGTCTCTGTAGTCGATCCCTCTGCAGATACCTGTGTGGCTGTACCGACATCTATGTTTTGCATTTCAGCAGCAAGTTTAGCCAGTTCCTGATTACTGAAATGCATTCCTATGCGTTGTATACGATCCTGTATCGGTGGGTGGGTGGCAAACAAACCACTGAATTGCTTCCTCAGGCCATTCGCAAAAAGCATATGGCTGACTTCTTCCACTCCTGCATCCGTCAGTGTTGAACCATGTGCCCAGGCTGCAATTTTTTTCAGCGCACCCCCTATACCGTTATTATCACGGGTGAACTGTACCGCAGAGGCATCGGCAAGATACTCTCGTTGGCGTGAGATAGCCGCCTTGATCATTCTGCCTGCCAGTAGTCCAATATAACCAATGATGGTCAGGCTGGCCCCAAGCAGGAGTACTACCAGTACACCACCACCGGATGATCCCCGGCTGGACCGGACTCTTCTATAGGCTGTGCTACGAAGCAGTATGCCGCCCATCGCACCAATCAGCGTAATGCCGAACAAAGGCCCGAGTAGACGTATGTTCATCCGCATATCGCCATTCAGGATATGGCTAAATTCATGCCCGAGCACGCCCTGTAATTCGTCACGCTTGAAGATTTCCAGTGCACCACGTGTCACTGCTACCACTGCATCCTCCGGCTGGTGGCCGGCAGCGAAGGCATTGATACCTGATTCCTGCTCCAGTACATACACCTGTGGCACCGGCAGGCCTGAAGCGATAGCCATTTCTTCTACTATATTAACCAGCCTTCTAACCTTTCGGTCCGGATGGTTTCCATCTACACGCGACCCCCCCAGCCCTAAAGCAACCTTACTGCCTCCGCCTCGTAAACTCATCATACGGTACAGGCTGGCAAGGCCAATGAAGGCGATGATGCCTAGCGAAAACAACAACAGGGAATTTGTATCGGCTACTATTAAAGCTTTTATATTGGCGAGTCCGGCCAGCGGTTGAACAGTTTCACTTAGGGTAAAATATTTGACCAGCAGAAATATTGCATCCAGTGCAACGACAATTACCGCCACAGCCAGAATATAGACAAATATCAATCGACGGGTCTTAGCCCGCGCCTGTTCTTGTTGCTGAAAAAAATTCATTCTGTGATCTATTAACCGGTTTTATTAGAACTTAACTTCCGGCATTTCACGTTTCTTTTCTGATTCTATTTCCAGGAAGGCACTCGGCATAAACTTGAACCAGCCGGCTATGATCGAACTGGGCATCATTTCAATAGCATTATTATAAGACATCACGGCATCATTGAAGGCCTGTCGGGCAAAGGACACCTTGTTTTCAGTGGTCGCGAGCTGTTCCTGAAAATCCCGCATATTCTCACTGGCCTTGAGGTCAGGGTAGGACTCAGACAGGGCGAACAGACGTCCCAGCACTCCACTCAATGCATTGTCTGCACCCGATAACTCCGCAATAGCCTGTGCATTTACCGGATCCGCTGCTGCTGCCTGCAAGCCACTGACTGCAGCATTTCTTGCCTTAACAACAGCATCCAGTGTTTCACGCTCGTGTTTCATGTAACCTTTAACAGATTCGATCAAGGCTGGAATCAGATCATAACGGCGTGTTAATTGTACATCGATCTGCGCAAAGCCATTTTTTACGCCATTGCGCAGGCCAACCAGCTTATTATAGAGCACCATGCCATAAAACAGCACCGCCACGATTATTCCAATAGATATCCACTCACCGCTCATATTTCATCTCCCTTTTTTCTCAGAAGTTTCTATTCAAACCATTCAGGGCAGCAACACGATAGGCCTCTGCCATAGTTGGGTAGTTAAAGGTTGTTTCGGCAAAATAACGGATGGTATTCGCTTTACCCCGACGGTTCATAATTGCCTGACCGATATGTATTATTTCTGATGCGCTCTCACCAAAACAATGTATACCAAGCAGTTCCAGTGTTTCCCGGTGGAATAGCAGCTTTAGCATACCGACCGTATGTCCGGCTATCTGTGCCCTGGCAATAGAACTGAAATTCGCCTGACCTACTTCGTAGGGAATATTCTCAGCCGTTAATTCACGCTCTGTTTTTCCCAGCGAGCTGATCTCCGGGCTAGTGTAGATACCCGTCGGAAATTCTCTGTCCAGCTGCCAGTCAACCTGTGGATCAACAATCCTCGCAGCAGCATATCGCCCCTGATCATAACTGGCACTGGCAAGACCGGGTGCACCAATCACATCGCCGACGGCATAAATGTGCGCAATTTTAGTCTGATAATTTTCATTAACATCGATACAGCCGCGGCTATCTATCTCCAGGCCAAGACTTTCCAGTCCCATCTTATCACTGTTACCTGTACGCCCGTTTGCCCATAACAGCATATCCGTTTTGATTTTTTTTCCTGAACGACAATGTAGAATAACCCCATCATCTTTTGTCTCTACCCGGGCATATTCCTCATTATGTCGAATCACCGTACCCTGATCACGCAAATGATAGCTCAGGGCATCGGTAATTTCGTCATCAAGAAATGACAAAAGCCTGTCCCGTGAGTTGACCAGGTTCACCTTCACATCGAGGTTACAGAATATAGAGGCATATTCACAGCCGATGACACCGGCACCATAGATGCTTAGAGAATACGGCGTATGCGCAAGCTGCAATATACTGGTGCTGTCATGGATACGAGGATGGTTAAAATCAATATCCTGCGGATGATAGGGGCGCGAACCGGTAGCGATAACGAAAGCGTCTGCCTTTAGTATTTTTTCATCCTGTGTGCTACTACTTAACTTTACCTGATGTGCATCAACAAAACTCGCATGGCCATGATACACCCTTATATGGTTTCGCTCGCAGTAACGGTTAAGCTGCTGCACCTGTTGTTCAATGACCCTCTCAACATTCTGTAGCAAGGCAGTATAGTCAGGCCTGATGTGTTCAGTAACGCCTTTGAATAACGGGTTTCTGCGGTAATCCGCCAGCATCTGTATTACATGACGCAATACCTTGCTGGGGATGGTGCCACGATGGGTGCTGCTGCCACCCGTCCTGTCGTCTCTTTCAATCAGTGCAACCCGACAGCCACTCTTGGCCAGCTTCATCGCAGCGCCTTCACCGCCCGGGCCACTGCCGATTACGATGACATCATAATGCGTATCGTTCATTTTTCTATTACGTCAATTTCTATTATGTCAATTCGCCAGGCTCAAACAGGCGACGATATTCATTGATGGCAAAACGGTCTGTCATACCGGCAATATAGTCTGCAACGATCCTGGCCCGCATGCTTTCTGAATTATCGGGCAACTCTGCCGACAATTCATGATATTGGGTCGGTAATATACGATAGTCTTCCATAAATGCCTGAAACATTTTGTTGATCACGCGCCCAGCCTTTTTACTCATACGCAACACACGATAATGCTCATATAAATTTCGTTGAAGAAACCGCTTCAACTCCAGTGACTCTTTTGCCACGGCATCACTGTGCATCAATATCGGTTCTGGATAATTTCTTACTTCATCAATACTGCTGACACCCGAGTCGAGCAAACGTGCCCTGGAGGTTTCAATCAGGTCGACAACCAGATAATTGATCATGCGCCGCACCGTCTCATTGATCATTCGACGAGTATCCAGCTGTGGGTATATTTTACTTACCGTCTCGCACTGTATGGCAAATAACCGTATTTCACGCAGTTGCTCAACGGTAATCAGGCCACCACGCAGGCCATCATCTACATCATGATTATTATAGGCAATGCTGTCTGCAAGGTTGGCAAGCTGTGCCTCCAGACCCGGCTGTCTGCTCCGCAGAAAACGTTGCCCGACATCACCAAGTTCGGCAGCATTTTTTTTTGAGCAATGCTTGAGTATGCCTTCGCGGGTTTCAAAAGTAAGGTTGATGCCCTGAAACTCGGCATAGCGCTGCTCTAATACGTCCACCACACGTAATGACTGTAAATTATGCTCAAAGCCACCGTAACCCTTCATGCAGGCGTTTAATGTATCCTGCCCACTGTGCCCAAAAGGGGTGTGGCCCAGGTCATGTGCCAGAGAAATGGCTTCTGTCAGATCCTCGTTTAAATCCAGTTCACGCGCTATTGATCTTGCGATCTGGGCAACTTCAATGGAATGCGTCAGGCGGGTGCGAAACAGATCGCCTTCATGATTGACGAAGACCTGGGTTTTGTATTCCAGTCGCCGGAATGCCACTGAGTGAACAATGCGATCTCGATCACGCTGATATTCAGACCGGTACGAGGGAGAATCCTCTGTGTACTGTCGACCTCTACTGTATTCAGAATTTGCACTATAGGGTGCCAGCTTTTGCATGAAATCAGTCCGTCAGAAAAGTGAACGACTTGCCAGTGTTTCTCGTAAAAGCTCATGGTCATAGTCATCACTGATAAAGGCCCTGCCAATGTCTTTCAGCAGCACCAGGCGAATGTGCCCATTATGAACCTTTTTATCCACCATCATCAGCTTCAGATAGCGCTCAACATCAAGTTCTGCCGGAGGAGTTACAGGTAATCCAGCACGTATAAGCAGTTCTGCAATCCGTGTCACATCCAGCCTGCTGATCCAGCCTGAACGATGCGACAAGTCTGCCGCCATTAACATCCCGGTGGCGACAGCCTCTCCATGCAACCAGTTGCCATAGCCCATGCCTGCCTCTATTGCATGGCCAAAGGTATGACCGAGATTGAGCAGGGCCCTGACACCTCCCTCCAGCTCATCTTCTGCAACAATCTCCGCCTTGCTTCTGCATGACCATCGAATGGCCTCTGCAAGGGCATCAGGGTCTCTTTGACACAAACGATCAATATTTTTTTCCAGCCAGTTGAAGAACTCCAGATCCCGGATCAAACCATATTTGATTACTTCAGCCAGACCGGCTGACAACTGCCTGTCATCAAGGGTATTCAACGTAGAGATATCGGCAATCACACAGCGTGGCTGATAAAATGCACCAATCATATTTTTTCCACGAGGATGGTTTACCGCTGTCTTACCACCGACGGAGGAATCCACCTGCGCCAGTAATGTAGTTGGAATCTGAATAAAAGGGATACCACGCTGATAGCAGGCTGCGGCAAAACCGGAAATATCACCTACTACACCGCCACCCAGAGCTATCATCGTAGTTTGCCTGTCACATGGAACCCGTAGCAGGGCATCGAATATGCTGCCAAGAACCTCAAGGTTCTTGAATTCCTCACCATCAGGCAATATGTGGGTGGTTACCTGAAGGCCAGCAAGTGACTGTAAAAGTGTTTCGAGGTATAGAGGTGCCACTGTTTCATTGCTAACGACCATCACCTGTTGACCCGCTATAAATGGCCTGATCAGTTCAGCATTGCCCAGCAGGCCCTGATCAATATAGATCGGATAGCTGCGATCTCCAAGCTCTACAATAAGTGTCGTCATTATTCTGTGTATGGGTAAATCATTTTAACCGCACTAGTCATGTTTTTCATGCTGGTTAAATATCTCTCGCGCGACATCCTGCGCCGAACGCCCGTCTGTAACAATGGTAGTATCTGCAACAGCCAGATAAAGCGGTTCGCGTTCTGCCAGCAGGCCTTCAATCACCTTTTGTTTATCCTCTGTTTCCATCAGTGGTCGATTTCGACTCTTTTTCAGTCTCTCATAAAGTATTTCCACCGACGCTTTTAGATAGACCACATAACCTTTACTTCGCAAATTCTGTCTTGATATTTCGTCAAGCACTGAGCCGCCACCAGTAGATAAAACAATATGCCGCTTTTGGGTTAATTTTTCTATCATCTGTGCTTCACGTTTTCGAAAACCTTCCTCGCCTTCGATATCGAAAATCAGACCGATGGATGCGCCAGTACGTTTCTCAATTTCGGTATCCGAATCAACAAAATCATACTTCAGCTTTCGTGCAAGATGGGATCCGATAGTTGTTTTACCAACCCCCATGGGGCCGACAAGAAAGATATTTTCAGACATTTGCGAAACTTCTTTTACTTTTTAATGATTAAGGAAACTTTGATTACATGCCATGTCTCTGCAAGGCCTTAAGGGAATGATAACCCGAAAAGCACAATAAGCAGATAAAAAAAAGCACTGCGCCCCAAAAGGCTACAGTGCTTGAACATAAACCTGCTTAAACAGAGGGCATTAGCTGCCGAGCAGACCAAACGATGGTGTAATGATTTTTGGTGTCAAAAAGATAAGCAATTCTGTTTTATTATCTACAATTTGCTTATTGCGGAAAAGCACACCTATTATCGGCAAGTCGCCCAGTAATGGCACTTTTGTCACATCTTTACCGAGTGTCTGCTGGTATATTCCGCCAATTACCGCCGTTTCACCATGATCCAGAAGAATTTGGGTTTGAATTTCCTTCTTGTCTATCGTTGGCTCGGTAGGTGATGTGAAACTGTCTTTTGTTATAAAGACATCCATGATGATGCGATTGTCTGGTGTGATATGGGGAGTCACTCTTAAACCAAGCACTGCTTTTTTGGTTACCACACTGCCAACACCAAGGACGTTTGTTGTGAAAATCCGCTCCTGTCCCTGTTCGATATGTGCTTCCTTGTTGTTGGCAGTAATCAGGCGTGGACTGGAGATCAGCTTACCATTGCCCTCTGCCTGCAAGGCCTGGAGTTCTATACCAAGAACCTGGCCATAGCCATCGGCAAATTTTGCCAGTGTGAAGGCGACTGTGCTGGCCAGAAAGTTACCCAGACCGGTTGAACCGAGGTCGACGTTCAGGCCGTCAGTCGCTACTTGAAAATCTCCATTGGTATCAAATGAAGTACCCGCAGCCGTTGCGCTATCAATGGTGCCAGAAGCTATCGCCTCACCGGCTGAGTTATTACTATTACCGAGGTTAAAGTTCTTGTTAAGATTTGTCATCCCCAGGCGTACACCCAGGGTTCTGCTGTAACCGTCTCTTGCCTCTACAATGCGTGTCTCGATCAATACCTGCTTAACGGGCTGGTCAAGCTTACTGATCAACTTCTTAACTTCCCTGATTTTTGAGGGCGTATCCTGAATGAGCAATGTATTCGTACGCTCATCAACAGTGACACTGCCGCGCTCGGATAACAGACTGTTTGATTCTGTTGGTATTTCGCTTACTGAAACAGAGGAAAATGGATTTCCCTGCGAATTATTTGAGAACGGACCTTCAATTGCCTTAATCGATTTCAATAACTTGGCAATATCCTTGGCCGATGCATAATTTATCTCTATCAGTTCCGAAATGAGTGGCTCAAGCTCACGAGTTTTCTTTAATGCTTCCAGTTCTGCCTTTTCTCGTGCGGCGATCTCCTTTGCTGGAGCAATCCAGACCACATTTCCTTTCTCACGTTTCGCCAGACCTTTGGTCTTCAGTATTAAATCCAGTGCCTGATCCCAGGGCACATCCTGCAAACGCAAGGTTAAACTACCCTTTACCGTATCACTGGTCACAATATTCAGGCCGGTAAAATCCGCAATCACCTGTAGCGCTGAACGTACATCAATTTTCTGGAAACTCAGCGAAAGACGCTCGCCGGAGTAGCCAAATTCATCTTCCACCTTTAGCTCATTCTCAGCCAATTTGCGCACACTGACGGTAAATGTATTGCCGGTCTGATAGGCAATTTGATCATAGTCACCATTGACAGATATTACCATCCTGGTTCCCTTCCCTTCCCTGAATGTATCTATGGTCCGGATAGGAGTAGCAAAATCCATAACGTCAAGACGACGTTCCAGGTCTTCGTGGATGGCTGTTTTGTTGAAATCAATAACAACCTGGCCTTTCTCGTCATCAATATCAATACCGACTTCTGGATCGGACAGGGTGACAGTTATATTTCCCTCACCCTGTGGGCCTCGTCTAAAATCAATCCCCTCAATCTTGTGTATCTTATTCTCTACTACGCTGCCTGAGAATTTCATCTGCTTTGCCACCGTTCTTGATGCAGCTTTGACCGCTTCAGGATCAAGTATCACAGTTAGACCACTGTCTGTTATTTCAGTCTGATAGGCAGTATTCCGGTCAAGATTTAGAATTACCCGGGTGCGATCAGCAACCTCTACTGCATTTATGCTGTGTAGAACGCCTTCGCTTGCATTTAAAGTATTCTTACCAAGGCCATTTCGGGTACTAAAAAAGTCCATAGCAATTCTGGATGGGTTCTTAGTCACAAATATGGCTGGTTCATCCGGCCGTGCATCCATTTGAATGTTCACCTGAACGCGTCCACCACTAATTCGGCTAAAAGTGATTTGCTTTATACTGTTTTCAGTAACCGCTGCACCGCTCGAAGACATTGTATTCGTAGGCTCTACTTCCGCAGGCTCAACTGTGGCGGTAGCCGCACCAGTAATGTCTGAGGTCATCGCCAGCGGGATGACGGTGGGACCGGATTCGGCAATGGGTGCAGTGCTGACTGCAGGCTCAGTGCTGATCCGGTAGCCGCCGGGTATCGAGATAACACTTATATGGGCAGGAATACTGGTAACAAGGTCGATTTGCACAGACTTGTTGTCTTTCACTGCTTCGACAGACTTAACCAGACCTTTCCCCAATAGTGGCTTTAAATCTGCAACCATGCTTGTTGCAGGGAAACTGACACGCAGTCGTTTTCCTCCATCAAGTTCAGATGTTTTCACCTTCACCCTTTCATCGACAGTAGCTATCACAGCATCCTCGCCCAGTGAGGATTTCCAGTGTAAGGCTGACAGTTCAGCCGCCTCGATACCTGGTGTAAATAGAAGCCCTGTGAGAAGAGCTACAGTGCCGGCTTGATTTTTTTGTTTCATATGCGATGTCATTTTCATTGTCATACACTCTTAAAAAGTATCAACTTATTGATCAACTTTTATACTTGCATCACGCCCAACCCATGTTCCGGCTGAGTTTAATACCTGTTCTTCTACTACAATTTCATTTTCATCTATACTGATGATTTTGCCGTAATTCTGTCCAAGATAATTGCCTACCACTGCAGTTTGAACCGCACCTTCAGGTGTTTGTATAATTACCCGTTTCTCATTCTCTCTGAATAAGGTTCCAACCATAGACAAAGAATCAAGTGGATAATTTTCCAGTGGCTCTCGCCGACGATTCGTATTAGGCCCTGCGCCTGTGCGCGCTGAAATTACTCGCCTGGGTTTCAGGTTTTCTACACTAAAAGGATCATTAAATTCCTGAGCACTGTATGCAAAAGGTTCTACAGGTTTGATATTAGGCAATGGTTCAATTTCTTTTGCCTTCATCTTGTTCGAATTTGCAACAAACTGTACGAGGTTTTCTTTCTCAGTCTTCTGGCAAGCTGTTAGCAATATCACTAGTAAAGACAGGACAAGAAATGCGATTTTTCTGATCATCTGCGTGCCCTCGATTTCGGACCTTTCTTCTTTATAACACTTCCAGTGCTGCCCTCATCAAGATAATGATAAGTATTCAGAACAGCTGCCATATTCAAGCTATCCCCTTTGCGGGTTATTTTCACATTCCCTACCGTAACAATTCTGGACAGCGTAGACAGTTCGCTGATGAATTCGCCATATTGATGATATGTTCCGGTTGCATTAATTTTGATTGGCAAAACAGCATAAAAATCTTTCACACCCTTATTGCCAGGATCAAAAAGATTAAATTTTAGCCCCTGCCCAAGACCCGCCTGGGTAATATCAATCAATAATTCAGGCACTTCAGTCTTGTTCGGTAATTGCTGCAACAGTAAACCGAAGCGTTGCCTGATTTCTTCCATTTGTTTCTGATATGCGGGGAGATTTATCGCGAGCTTCTTTTTCTCAATGAAGGTAGCTTTCAGGCTCTGTTCCTTTTGTTCACGAGCCTCTAGTTCTAGTATCTGATCCTTGATAATATACCAGTAACCGGCAAACAGTATTGCCCCAGCACCAACCAGAATCAGCAGCATTTTCAGAGACACTGGCCAGGTTGAAGGATCATTGATATCAGCATTTTTGATATCGTCGATTCTGAACGCAAAGTCAGCCGCGCGCATTACTTAACTCCTCCTGGCTTAGCCTGAATACTCGCGGCCACCTGCTTTTTATCCTGCTTTGCTTTCTTCCTGGCTTTAATGAATTTAAATTTAAGCGTAAAGTTACTTACTCGTAAGCCCTTATCGTTTTTGATATTAATTACATTCAAATTTGGTGTAGTAAAAATTTCCGCCGCCTCTATCAATCGCATAAACTTTGAAATGGTGCCATTGGAGTCTGCGGCCCCCTGTAAAGTAATCTCATTACCCTTAATCTCAAACAGAGTCAGGTACATTCCTTTAGGTAAGTTCTTAGCCAGGCCATCAAACAACTTAACCATCCTGGTTCGGTCAGATTGTAGTCTCTGTATCACTTCCATGCGCGAGATCAGATCAGCCTTCTTCTTTTTGACTTTATTGACTTCCTGCAATTCGGCCTCGACCTTCTTTATCTGTTGCCCAAGATAAGAATTTCGTTGGTCCTGTTCTTCAATTAGACCATTCATGTACAAATAGCCCCAATAGACAACAATGGCCATTAACAATGCAACACCAATGGCGATATTTCTAACCTGTGCGTCGATTTCCTTACGGCGAAGTTCTCGCCATGGAAGCAGATTTAGTTGTGACATCTACTTGCTCCCCCTCAAAGCCAGGCCACACGCGACCATAAGTGACGGAGCATCCAGTGCCAGCGTCTGGGCCTTCAGCTTGGGTGATAAGGACAAACTGGAAAATGGATTAGCTACATCCACTGGCAGACCAGCTTTACTGGCCAATAGTTCATCAACCCCCTGGATCTGTGCACAACCACCAGCAAGCATGATACTGTCGACTTTGTCATGCGGAGTAGAAGAATAAAAAAACTGCAGACCTCGCATCGCCTCCTGACACATAGCATCCATGAAGGGACGTAATATTTCCGGTTGATAATTATCCGGCAAGCCACCTACTTTTTTCGCCTGTACCGCCTCTTCAAACGACAGGCCATAGCGCCGCTGAATTTCTTCGGTAAGCTGATTGCCACCAAAACTGTGATTTCGGGTATAGATAGAGCGATTATTTTGAATAACGTTAACATGCAGAGTAGTAGCACCAAAGTCCATTATCGCAGTCAATTTTTCCATCCCGCCACCGGGTAAATCCTGAACTATCTGCTCATATGCATTCTCAACAGCGTAATATTCTACATCGAGTATCACCGGTGTCAGCCCTGCATCCTCGAGGACTGCTACATAGTCATCAACAATTTCTTTTCGGCAGGCAACAAGTAAAATCTCATCTTCACTTGGATTATCAGCAGAAGCTCCCAGTACTTCGAAATCCATATTTACTTCATCAAGCGGATAAGGAATATAATGATCCGCTTCCAGTGTAATCTGGTTTTCAAGCTCGTCTTCACGCAGACCATGAGGCATGAAAATACGTTTCGAAATTACATGTGTACCAGGAATCGCTGTGGCAACGTTTCTGGATCGTGCACCAGAACGCTTGACAGCCCGTGTAATGGAGCTGCTTACCTGCTCAACGTCAGTAATAGTGTTTTCTGTGACTGCATTTTGCGGTAATGACTCAATCGAGTAGTGAAGAAGTCGGAAATTATTACCACTTTTCTCCAGCTCAACTACCTTTATGGCTGTTGAACTGATGTCCAGCCCTAGAATTGTATTCGATTTTTTTGATAGAATGCCCAATGTTTTCCTTTGTTTTCAAAAATTTATGGTATTTAAGTGCCACTTTGGATTAACATTTATATGCAACTATAGAACAATAAAGCCTTCTTTGACAAA
>ENA-ORDP01000199-ORDP01000199.1-marine-sediment-metagenome-genome-assembly--contig:-NODE-199-length-40325-cov-4.031860_pt1 | contig 40325 bp, 35 predicted proteins | sample MGYA00248627_ERZ508539 | MGnify/ENA primary metagenome ERZ508539 (study PRJEB26208, sample SAMN05571518) | marine sediment metagenome | biome: deep sea; feature: Hydrothermal vent; material... | reverse complement strand
GGCACACCACACAAAAAACAAAGAACATGATGATTTGCATGTACTGAAAGAACCAGAAACAAGTTACACGCCATTTTATGGGTAAAATGGGGTGTTTAAGGCTATTTTTGGCCATGAATTCATATGTAAATTCAATAAAATCAATGAGTAGTCGTGGTCCGACCCCATGAGCGATATTACGATGGGCACTCAATTACGGTAGGAGTTGATAGTGAGACTGGTGAAGGTAAATTGTAAGTGGGTATATATAAGGATTGTCTATGAGTCTCCATGTTCCCTTGAGATAAAAAAGACAGTCGATTTATCTACAAGGACAAGATCGGAATACAAAAGGGAAAAGGGGTCAAATTGAACCTCCCCTATAGGATGATGGGGTCGGACTGAACCTCCCCCAGTTTAACGGATGTATCAATCCAGAACTTTTTTTATTCTGTTAAAACGAACTGCGCCTGGTACGAAAAGCAGCGGGGCTGAACACATTTCGCAGTGTAGTCGCCGCCGCACGTACCAGTAGGCAATAACCCAGAATGATGAAGCTGGATTCGATGCTTACTGCCTTTAACTGGATCAAGGTCAGTATTGGGTAGTTACTTAGGCCGGCTGCGTCCAGTATCAGTAACGCAATGCTGTTTGCCAGAATGGCAAGTATTCCCCAGACCAGATAATAGGATGCGGGCATACTGTTTCTTGCCGGGTTTTTAACAAACCCACAGTAGGCGAACATTATAAAGAATACAGTAAGTAGAATACCTTGTTCAAACTGGATTGAATTCATTTCCTTTATTTCCCCCGGAAAAATGAGCGCACGGTTTCTTGTTAGTATTGGCAGTCAGGTATTGGTTACCTGAACTGAACCGCGTGCCCGGAAACTATATGTTTACGTTATTTAGTATCATTTTGTAATTATTGTTCGAATAAGATAGCCGAATTTCAGGCGCTATGCAAATACACGTATAAGTTAATGAATTTAGTCCGTATTTTTAATTACAATTAGAAATAATAAATATTATCTATATAAAACATATTGTTACGTTTTTTCTTCGTCGGGCATTTTTTATACATTAGTAAAGGTTTTTATTACAATCAGCTTCTAAACCAAGGATAAATAAGTAGAATCACTACGTCGAAATTTCGTCATTTGAGTGGGCGAATCTGATGCGCTCAGTATTTTTTATTTTGTTGCACGCTACTATGTTGTTCCGTGTCTTGACTGTCATACAATAGCTGCATATGTCTGCCTCATTCGTACACTTACATCTTCATAGTGAATACTCTCTTGTGGATGGAATCATCCGCATTAAGGATCTGGTGCGCTCCTGTGCCGAAAAAGGCATGCCTGCAGTTGCGATCACTGATCAGTCGAATATGTTTGCGATGGTCAAATTCTATCGCGCTGCGCTGTCTGCAGGTGTAAAGCCCATTGTTGGTGTTGATGTCTGGATACAGAATGAACACGAAACGGGTCAGCCTTATCGCATGGTATTACTGTGTCGCAATCAGGCGGGTTATCTGAATATGACCAGGCTGGTATCTGAAAGCTACCTGCATGGCCAACATCGTGGTATTCCGATGCTGGAACGAGACTGGTTAAAACAACATGCAGATGGACTGATTGCCTTGTCGGGTGCCGGACGAGGTGATGTGGGCCGTGCGTTACTTGCCGGACGGGCAGATCTGGCTGAGCAATATGCTCGCCATTGGGCGAGCGTGTTTCCGGGGTCCTATTATATGGAGGTGCAGCGTACCGGACGCACGGGGGATGAAGACATTGTCCATGATTCGGTAAGGTTGGCAGAAAAGCTCGGCTTGCCGGTGGTGGCTAGCAATGATGTTCATTTCATCAACAGTGACGAATTTGCCGCTCACGAAACACGTGTTTGTATTCATGATGGCCGCACACTGGATGATAAAAGACGTCCCAAGCTTTATAGTGCAGAACAATATTTACGTTCACCGGAAGAAATGCAGGAACTGTTTGAAGATTTGCCTGAGGCTATCGACAACACACTGGAAATTGCACGGCGCTGTAATGTCAGTCTGACACTGGGTAAAAATTACCTGCCTGATTTCCCGGTGCCGGAAGGGATGAACGTCAATTCCTTCCTGGAGTCTGAATCATATAAGGGTCTGGATAAGCGCTTGCAGGTTATTCTGGAGGATGTAACAGATGACCAGGAGCAGATACGTCAGACCTACAGGGACCGGCTGAAATTTGAGCTGGATGTCATTATACAGATGGGCTTTCCGGGCTACTTCCTGATTGTGGCGGACTTTATTCGCTGGGCCAAGAACAACGCTATTCCGGTAGGTCCTGGTCGTGGTTCCGGGGCCGGTTCACTGGTTGCCTATGCGCTTGATATCACGGACCTGGATCCGATCAAGTATGACTTGCTGTTCGAGCGGTTTCTTAATCCTGAACGTGTATCCATGCCTGACTTTGATGTGGACTTTTGCATGGAACAGCGCGACCGTGTGATCGGCTATGTTGCCGATCACTATGGTCGTGAAAAGGTATCCCAGATTATTACCTATGGCACGATGGCGGCCAAGGCGGTGGTGCGTGACGTTGGCCGTGTACTGGGCCACCCGTATGGATTTGTCGATCGTATCGCCAAACTCATCCCGTTTGAAATTGGCATCACGCTTAAAAAGGCCATCGAGCAGGAAGATGAACTTGCGCAGCTGGTAGAGGATGATGAAGATGTCAGTGGCCTGATGGATCTGGCAATGAAGCTGGAAGGTGTTGCCCGTAATGCGGGCAAGCATGCCGGTGGCGTAGTCATCGCCCCTTCACAGTTAACCGACTTTACCGCACTGTACTGTGAGCAGGGCGGCAGCAACCTGGTTACCCAGTTTGACAAGGATGACGTTGAGGCGGTCGGGTTAGTGAAATTCGACTTTCTGGGGCTGCGTACGCTCACTATTATCGACTGGGCAGTACAAACCATCAACCAGCGTCGTGCACAGGAAAGCCTGGAGCCGATAGACATCACGCGTATTGATCTGGAAGACAAGCAGTCGTTTGAACTACTGAAACGGCATGCGACAACCGCTGTGTTTCAGCTTGAATCCAGCGGTATGAAGGACCTGATCAAACGCCTGCAGCCAGACAGTTTTGAAGATATTGTTGCGCTGGTTGCACTGTTTCGTCCGGGGCCATTGCAGTCGGGCATGGTAGATGATTTTATTGACCGTAAACACGGTGCGCGCGTTGTCTATCCACATCCTGACATTGAGCCCATATTACAACCAACCTATGGAGTGATCCTGTATCAGGAGCAGGTCATGCAGATTGCGCAGGTGCTGGCCGGTTATACACTAGGTGGTGCAGACATGCTGCGCCGCGCGATGGGCAAGAAAAAACCCGAAGAGATGGCCAAGCAGCGCTCCATTTTTACCGAGGGTGCCAAAAAGCGCGGGGTCGATGAAAAAATAGCGACCGGCATTTTTGACCTGATGGAAAAATTTGCCGGTTACGGGTTTAACAAGTCCCACTCGGCCGCCTATGCGCTGGTGTCGTACCAGACCATCTGGCTCAAAACGCATTATCCCGCAGCCTTCATGGCCGCCGTGTTGTCATCGGATATGGACAATACCGACAAGGTGGTCACGCTTATAGAAGAAAGTCGCGATATGCGACTGGCGGTACAGCCCCCGGATGTTAACGCATCATACTACCGCTTTACCGTGACCAATGATGAAACAGTGGTATACGGGCTGGGCGCGATCAAGGGAGTAGGGCAGGCTGCCATTGAGTCCATACTGGAAGAACGTGAGGCTAACGGTGCATACAAAGACCTGTATGATTTTTGTCGCCGGATTGATACCCGTAAGGTTAACCGTCGGGTACTGGAAGCCCTGATCAGGGCGGGCGCACTGGATACCTTGCCGGGTCATCGTGCCAGTTTGCTGGCCGCGTTACCCGACGCACTGAAGGCGGCCGATCAACATACCCGCAATAACGATATTGGCATGGAAGATATGTTTGGCGGTGAAATGCCCGGCGCCGATGCGGCGCACATTGATCTGCCAGTCATGTCAGAGTGGAGTGACGATGAGCGCCTGTCCGGCGAGAAAGAGACACTGGGTCTGTATCTGACCGGGCACCCCTTCGATCAGTTTGAGGTTGAGCTTGGCAGAATGACCAGCGGTCGTATTGCGACCCTGACTGAAGACAAAGGGTCGGCCAGTAGCGGGCCGGATGAGCGGCAGGTAATCATAGCGGGCCTGGTCAGCGGTATGCGTACCATCAATACCCGTCGGGGACGCATGGCCATTGTGACACTGGACGACCGTACCGGGCGGGTAGATGCGACATTGTTCTCGGATGTCTATGAAAAGCATCGTGACAGTATCAGCCGTGATGCGATACTGGTTATGAGTGGCAATCTGGGTCCCGATGATTACAGTGGAGGCTATCGGCTTAATGTGGAAAATATTTTTACTATCGATCAGGCGCGTGAACGGTATGCCAAGCGTATCGTTATTAAAATAACGGGAGGCAAGGTCTTAAACGGTTTTGTACAGGGACTGTCTGACGTGCTGGGACCGTATCGCCAGGGTGCCTGCCCGGTGTGGATACATTATCAGACCAACGAGGCCATCGCCGATATGCCTCTGGGTGTTGGTTGGAGCGTAAGGCCCTGTGATGAACTGTTACAACGTCTGCGCAAATTAGCCGGGGAAAAATGCGTATCGCTGGTTTATTGAACAGGGCAGCACAGCAGGGAAGGTGTCAGTAACCCGTGCCAGTTATCTCGACTACGGAATTACGCAATATCCCCTGCAGACGGTGCCACAAACAGGCAAAAAAAGGCTAGAATGCTCAGTCCGGCAGAGCGTACCGTAGCTCACAAACAAAGCTGACTCGTTTTTTTGCTAAAATCATCTATATTCTATATAGTTATAAGACATACATAATATTTATTCTAAATACAGAGTAAGTAACTGAAATATAACATATGAACATAAATTTTCTCGATTTCGAACAACCGATAGCCGAACTTGAAGCCAAGATCGATGAGTTGCGTCTGGTTGGCGATGACAACGAAATAAATATTGGCGAAGAAATCGATCGCTTGCGTAGCAAGAGCAAGACGTTGACCGAAACTATATTTTCCAATTTAACCTCGTGGCAGATTTCACAACTGGCCCGGCACCCACAGCGTCCTTACCTGCTGGATTATGTGGAGCGCATATTCTCCGATTACGAAGAGCTGCATGGTGATCGGCAATTTGGTGATGATGAAGCGATCATTGGTGGCCTTGCGCGTTTTCAAGACAGACCAGTCATGGTTATCGGGCACCAGAAAGGCCGTGATACTAACGAAAAGGTCCGGCGTAATTTTGGTATGCCCAAGCCTGAAGGTTATCGCAAGGCATTACGTCTGATGAAACTGGCGGAGCGTTTCAAGTTACCGATTATGACGTTCATCGATACACCGGGTGCGTATCCGGGTGTTGATGCAGAAGAGCGTGGCCAGAGTGAAGCGATTGCGCGTAACCTGTTCGAGATGTCCAGCCTGAAGGTGCCGGTGATATGCACCGTTATAGGTGAAGGCGGCTCAGGGGGGGCGCTGGCTATTGGTGTGGGCGACCGTATACTGATGTTGCAGTACAGCACCTATTCGGTTATTTCCCCTGAGGGTTGCGCCTCCATTCTGTGGAAGAGTGCCGATAAAGCAAGTGATGCAGCTGAAGCCATGGGTATTACCGCTTCACGGCTTAGTGAGTTGAGCCTGATTGATCAGGTTATTGAAGAGCCACTGGGTGGTGCTCACCGTGATCTGGATCTGATGAGTGTTAGTTTGCAACATGTGCTCAATGAGCAACTGACCGAACTGGAATCCATGCCGCTGGATGAACTGCTGGAAAAACGCTACCAGCGCCTGATGCAATACGGTGTGTTCAAGGAATAGATCCGTCATAGCCGGGTAAGCACCCTCAGTGACCTGAACGATGCATGATTTAATAACCCGGTTGAAACGATCACTGCAGCCTCTGCAAAAACAGGTGACGGCCTGGCATATTGCCTACAGCGGCGGCATGGATTCTCATGTATTGCTACACAGCCTGGTATCCCTGCGTGACAGCCTTGATCTGACCCCGTTGCGCGCCATTCATATCAATCACGGCCTGTCTGCGCAGGCAGGTGTCTGGCAAGATCATTGTCAGACAGTTTGCGACCATCTGGCTGTTCCACTACAAATTATCCAGGTCAATGCGCAGCCCGTACCCGGACAGAGCCCGGAAGAAACTGCCCGCGTCGCGCGTTACCGAGCGCTGGCCAGCGTTATGCAGGATGGAGCCTGTTTGTTAACGGCTCATCACCGTCGTGATCAGGCTGAGACACTGATGTTGCAGCTGTTACGTGGGGGTGGGGTGCAGGGAACCGCCGCCATGCCACCAGTGAGTGGGTTTGCCGAGGACGAACATGTGAATTGCATGCATCTGAGGCCTTTGCTGGACTGCGGACATGAACAGTTGCAAGACTATGCCACCGCGCACCAGCTTGACTGGATTGAAGATGACAGCAATACCAACACCCGTTACGATCGAAATTATCTGCGCCATCAAATCATGCCTGAACTGCGCCAGCGCTGGCCTGCAGTGGATGCGACGCTGGCACGGGTAGCCCGACGCCATGCAGAAACCGCAGGGCTGCTGAATGATCTGGCCGCAACCGACCTGGCCAGTGTACAGGCTGGGTCTGTTGATTGCCTGGATCGCGCGGCACTGAGTACCTTGCCCGATGCCCGGCAGCGTAACCTGATTCGATACTGGCTGGTAGAGCAACGACTGACTGTGCCTGGACACGCGCGGCTGGATGAAGTGCTGCGACAGATCCATCAGGCAGGTGCAGACACCATGCCCTGTATCAGCTGGTCGGGAGGAGAGATTCGACGCTACCGGGATGGCGTCTATGCGATGGCTCCGCAGTCCAGTCTTGCTGGCTGGCAAGCCGAGCAATGGCCAGACCAGGATCGTGTCCTGTGTCCCGGTCAGCAAGGATACATAGAACGTCACAGCGGACAGAACAATGGTATCCGCGCCAGCATCTGGCAGCATGCCGACATTAGCGTACGTTACCGTAGCGGTGGCGAATCCTTTCGTCCAGCAGGTCATGCACATCATCGTTCACTGAAAAACCTGTTTCAGGAATGGGGCGTACCCCCCTGGCAGCGCAGCCGTATCCCGCTGTTGTACGTCGATGAAGAACTGGCAGCAGTGATAGGCTACAGTATCGGTGCCAGCTACGTAGCGGGTGCAGATGAGCCAGGTTATGTCTTGCAATGGCAGTATTCTGATTGAGAAACAGGCCCGATTCTGCTACCGTCTACAACCATATTCAAGTGGCGGTTGCAGACAGAAAATGACGCGTTTTATCTTTATAACAGGTGGTGTGGTGTCTTCTCTGGGCAAGGGCATTGCTGCCGCTTCTCTTGGGGCGATTCTTGAAGCGCGTGGCCTGAAGGTTACTATGATCAAGCTGGATCCGTATATCAACGTTGATCCGGGAACCATGAGCCCATTCCAGCACGGTGAAGTCTATGTCACCGACGACGGTGCCGAGACCGATCTGGATCTTGGTCATTACGAACGATTCATCCGCACCACTATGGGTAAAGACAACAACTTTACCACCGGCCAGATTTACGAAAACGTGATACGCAAGGAACGCCGCGGTGAATACCTTGGCGCCACGGTGCAGGTTATCCCCCATGTTACTGATGAGATCAAACGCAACATATTTATGGGTGCGGGTGATGCCGATGTAGCTATGATTGAAATTGGCGGCACAGTGGGTGACATCGAATCCTTGCCATTTTTGGAAGCCATACGCCAGATAGGCGTGGAGCTCGGCCATACGCGCGCATTGTTTATGCACCTTACCCTGTTGCCCTACATCCCGGCCGCCGGTGAGCTGAAGACCAAGCCGACCCAGCACTCGGTCAAGGAGCTGCGTTCAATTGGTATCCAGCCCGATATTCTGATATGCCGTTCAGATCGTCCGATACCTGAAGAGGAACGACGCAAGATAGCACTGTTTACCAACGTATCAGAAAAAGCAGTTATCTCGGCCGTTGATGTTGATAGTATCTACAAAATACCGTCCTGGCTGCATGAGCAAAAGCTGGATGAAATCGTGGTCGAAAAATTGCAACTTGATGTTCCACCGGCCGATTTGTCGGAATGGGAAGCCGTCGTTGAGGCCGTCATGAACCCTCATAGCGAAGTACGCGTCGCGATGGTTGGTAAATATGTTGAGCTGGCCGATGCCTATAAATCCATCAACGAGGCATTAACCCATGCCGGCCTCAAATCGCATTGCAAGGTCAATATTAACCATATCGATGCAGAGAAAATTGAACAGCAAGGCACAGATTGTCTGCATGGTATGGATGCCATACTGGTTCCGGGCGGATTTGGTGAACGGGGTATAGAGGGCAAAATTCTTGCCGTTCAGTATGCGCGCGAGAACAAGGTACCTTATCTGGGTATTTGTCTCGGTATGCAGGTGGCGGTAGTCGAATATGCACGCCACGTGGCCGGTTTAGCCGATGCGCACAGTACCGAGTTCAAATCCGATACAGAGCACCCTGTCATCGCATTGATTACTGAGTGGCTGGATGCGGCCGGTAATGTTGAAAAACGTGATGAAGACAGCGATATCGGCGGCACCATGCGACTCGGTGGCCAGGAATGCCGGCTCAAGGAAGGTACACTGGTACGCGAAGTGTATGGCAAGGATATTATCAGGGAGCGCCATCGTCACCGTTACGAATTCAATAACCGCTATCTGGAAATACTGGAAAAGGTCGGCATGGTATTCGTGGGTCGTTCGATTGATGACACCCTGGTTGAGGTCATCGAGCTGGCTGATCATCCCTGGTTTATAGGCTGCCAGTTCCACCCCGAATTCACCTCTACACCGCGCGATAGCCACCCGTTGTTCAGTGGTTACATCGAAGCGGCTATCAAGCATCATCAACAAACAGAAAACAAGGTTGCTGCTATATGAAGTTATGCGGTTTTGATGCCGGTTTGCAACACCGGCTGTTTCTGATTGCCGGCCCTTGTGTGATAGAAAGCGAGCAGCTGGCACTGGATACAGCCGGTCAGCTCAAGGAAATTACCGCAGCACTGGGTATTCCGTTTATATACAAGTCCTCATTCGATAAAGCCAATCGCTCCTCGCATCAGAGTTTTCGCGGGCCGGGTATCGAGCAGGGTCTGAAGATTCTGGCCAATGTCAAAGACCAGATTGGTGTACCGGTACTGACCGATGTGCATGAAGATACCCCGCTGGGCGAGGTCGCATCGGTGGTGGATGTGCTGCAAACCCCGGCCTTCCTGTGTCGGCAGACCAATTTTATACAGAACGTCGCTAGTCAGGGCTTGCCGGTTAATATCAAAAAAGGCCAGTTCCTCGCACCCTGGGATATGAAAAACGTTATCGACAAGGCGCGCGCAACCGGTAACGATTCAATTATGGCCTGCGAACGAGGTGTGTCGTTTGGCTATAACAATCTGGTATCGGACATGCGTTCTCTGGCTGTGATGCGTGAATGTGATTGTCCGGTGGTATATGACGGCACGCACTCTGTGCAATTGCCGGGTGGGCAGGGAAATTGCTCGGGTGGTCAGCGTGAGCATATACCGGTACTGGCACGCGCAGCCGTCGCGGCCGGGGTGTCGGGCCTGTTTATGGAAACCCATCCTGATCCGGCCAAGGCACTCAGTGATGGTCCTAACGCCTGGCCGCTTGATCGTATGCAGGAACTGCTAAGCTTGCTGGTTGAAATCGATAATCAGGTCAAGCAGGCCGGGTTTATTGAAAGCAGTCTTTGATGGCTGATACTTCCTGCTGGTGGCCTGGTGTTTTTAAAATCAATATATAATGTAGTAACACCTTGTCGGGTTACGCTATCGCTAACCCGACCGACACTGCTGCCAACCCGGTCCCATAGGCAAATACAGTACAGCAACACCTTAATTGAATTCTGAACCTTTTTAAGTTAACGCGTGGTAAAATAACGCCAGCTTTTTACGCGTTCTGCGTCGGTCGAAGTAAAGACATTAAGAACGATATGTAACATAATGATTAAATGGAGAAATAATGCCTAACATCAAGTCAATTCGAGGTCGGGAAATCATCGACTCCCGCGGTAACCCAACGGTTGAAGCAGACGTGCTGCTGGAAGATGGCAGTCTGGGGCGCGCAGTGGCGCCTTCCGGCGCATCAACAGGTGAGCGGGAAGCACTGGAGCTGCGCGATGGTGACAACAGTCGATATGGCGGCAAGGGGGTGCTCAAGGCTGTCGATAACATCAACAGCATGATTACCGAAGCGCTGATCGGGCAAGATGCAGAACAGCAAACCAATATCGACCAGGTCATGCTTGATCTGGATGGCACGGAGAACAAAAGCAAGCTTGGCGCCAATGCCATACTCGCGGTCTCACTGGCCAGCGCCCACGCGGTTGCACAATCACGCGGTGTTCCCCTGTATCGTTCACTATTTGATCGCCAGCAGTATCAGCTGCCGGTACCGATGATGAACATCATTAACGGCGGTGCCCATGCTGATAACAGTGTCGACATGCAGGAATTTATGATCCTGCCGGTAGGCGCACCGAATTTCCGTGAAGCCGTGCGCTACGGTGCTGAGGTTTTTCATGCGCTAAAAAAGGTGCTCAGTGATAAAGGCCTGGCTACCACCGTGGGTGATGAGGGGGGCTTTGCACCCAATCTGTCATCCAATGAAGAAGCCATCAGCGTGATCCTGACGGCGATCGAGAATGCTGGCTACAAACCGGGTGAAGATATTTACCTGGGGCTGGATGTGGCCAGTTCCGAGTTCTGCGAAAATGGTATCTACAATCTGGCATCAGAAAACAAAAAATTCAGTGCAGCCGAGTTTAGCGAATATCTCGCAGTCTGGGTCGACAAATATCCTATTATTACCGTTGAAGATGGCATGGGTGAAAACGACTGGGACGGCTGGCGTATTCACACCGATCGGCTGGGCAAGACTACGCAGCTGGTCGGTGATGATCTGTTCGTGACCAATACCAGCATACTGCAGCGTGGTATTGATGAGCATATTACTAACTCCATACTGATCAAGTTCAATCAGATTGGCACACTGACTGAAACCCTGAACGCTATTGAAATGGCCAACAAGGCTGGTTACACCGCGGTTATCTCACATCGCTCCGGTGAAACAGAGGATGTCACGATCGCTGATCTGGCGGTGGCCAGCAGTGCTACGCAGATAAAAACCGGTTCCCTGTCGCGCTCGGATCGTGTCGCTAAATACAACCAGTTGATACGTATTGAAGAGCAACTGGGTGATGCGGCTGTATACGCTGGCCGCTCAGCCTTTAATATATCGTTCTAGTCCATTCACTGCATGATACGTTCAATACATGTATGAAGTTATGGATAACCATATTACTGGTCTTGCTGGTGTCCCTGCAGGTCAAGCTTTGGGTCGGTGAGGGTGGCCTCGGCAATGTGCGACGGCTGGAACAGGCAGTGGAAGCTCAAAAGCAGACCAACCAGCAACACACGGAACGTAATCAGGGGCTGGCAGGTGAAGTACAGGACCTCAAGCATGGCACCGATGCCATAGCGGAGCGCGCCCGCAGCGAACTGGGCATGATCCGCGAAGGTGAAACCTTTTACCAGATTGTGGAACCGGAGCAGGTAGCCGATGAATAAACAGCCCGCAGCGCTGTGGGCTGTGGTGCCAGCTGCCGGGGTCGGCTCACGCATGCAGGCCAGCGTACCCAAGCAATACCTGCCGTTACACGGCCGCAGTGTTATCGAATGTTCACTGCAACGTCTGGCCGGTTTACCAGCCATACGGGGTATCGTGGTAGCGCTGGCAGCCGACGACCGCTGGTGGCCTGATTTGCAACTTAAGCTGGATATCCCCCTGTTAACGGTGGTCGGTGGCGAGCAGCGTTGTGATTCTGTTTTAAATGCACTGGAATTGTTATCACACACAGCGGCTGGTGCTGACTGGGTTATGGTGCATGATGCCGCTCGTCCCTGTGTGCAACGGGCAGACCTGGAAAAACTGTATCAACGGGTTACTCAGATCGGTCAGGGTGGGTTACTGGCCGTACCGGTGTGTGACACAATGAAACGCGCAGATGGCAAACACCGGCAGGTGACAGAAACCGTTGAACGTAATGATTTATGGCATGCGCTGACACCACAGATATTTCGTCTGGATGAACTGCAGCGGGCGCTGTCAACGGCACTGGCTGAGGGTCAGCAAGTGACCGACGAGGCCTCGGCGATGGAACATGCCGGCTATCAGCCACTACTGGTTGAAGGGCATCATGACAATATTAAAATCACTCATCCTGATGATCTGGCACTGGCTGAATACTATCTCGACAATCAGGGCAAATAGAGACCAACTATGAGAATCGGACACGGTTATGATGTACACGCCTTTGATCTGGAAACAGCTGGCTCAGATGGACTGGTCCTGGGTGGCGTCAAGATAGCTCACCCGCACAGTTTGAAGGCGCATTCAGACGGTGACGTGGTGATTCATGCACTGGTTGATGCGTTACTGGGTGCAGCAGGCCTGGGTGACATCGGCCAACTGTTTCCGGATAACGATCCCGCCTATCGGAACATGGATAGCAGGTTCTTCCTGCAAGAAACCGTGCAACGGCTTCAGGGCAAGTTCATGCAAGCGCATAATATCGATATCACGATTATCGCTGAGACGCCTCGTATGGCTGAACACATTGATGCCATGCGCCAGGTACTGGCCACTGACCTGGGCATAGACAGTAGCCAGGTCAACGTCAAAGCGACCACTACAGAAAAACTGGGCTGCATCGGCCGTGGTGAAGGCATTGCCGTGCATGCAGTGGTATTGCTGGATGAAAATGGCTGACAGGGAACGACCGGGTACGAATGGTTCTGATGCGATAGCAAACCTGTTTTCTGACCCCTACCGGTATCAGCATGCGTGGGCCTTTGGTGGCCCGGTTATTCAGGCCCGGTTTCGACAGCAGCCACAAGATTTTCAGGTACGCGAGGAACTCTCTTTCTCATTAACCGGTGAGGGTGAGCACGCCTGCGTGTTAATACAAAAGACCGCTGCGAATACGGAATGGGTGGCACGACAACTGGCACAGTTCGCGGGTGTATCGGCGCGCCATGTCAGCTATGCCGGGCTGAAAGATCGGCATGCCGTCACCGAGCAATGGTTCAGTATCCATCTCCCCAAACGTCAGGCGCCAGTCTGGGAAGATTTTGCAGTTGAAGGTTGCCAGATACTGGAAACCACCTGGAACAACAAAAAGCTGCGCCGTGGTGCATTACGCTGTAATCACTTTCGCATCGTGCTACGAGATTGCGAGGGCGAGATGGATCAGGTAGCCGGGCGACTGGATGCAATACGTGCATCAGGCTTCCCCAATTACTTTGCTGAACAGCGTTTTGGTCATCACGGCAATAATCTGGCAGAAGCCGACAAATTGTTTGCATCCGGCAAACGTTTGCGTCCATCCCACAAACGAGGGCTATGGTTGTCAGCGGCACGCAGCTGGTTGTTTAACCGGGTACTTGATAAACGCATACAGCTGAATAACTGGCAGCTGGTCATGAGCGGTGATGTGGCGGTGCTGCAAGGGACGCACAGCATGTTTGTTGCTGCAGATGAGCCTGATTTGCAAAGTCGTTCAGAGCGGTTAGATATCCATCCCAGTGCACCGTTATGGGGTGCTGGCGAAAACCGGGCGCTAGGTGTTCCGGCACAAATCGAGCAACAGGTGCTGGAACCGTTTCAGGACTGGTGTAACGGGCTGGAGGCTTATAAAACCCGTATGGACAGGCGTGCACTGCGTTGTGTGGCGCAGGATCTGGAGCTTGAGGCCGCCGATGACTCAACACTGGTTTTGCATTTTTCACTTCCGCCCGGTAGTTATGCGACGGCACTATTGCGTGAAATTACTTTTCTTGGTACCTGAGGTATGTAGCGCAATGACAGCAACTGCAAATGAATCAGGATTTCTTCAACAACACATAAACCGCCCCGGTACCGCCATCGGCAGGTGTTGCCGAGCAAAAGGCCAGTACCTCATGCCGTTGCGGCAGCCATTTATTCACGCTGTTCTTGAGCACCGGCCCCCGGTGTGCGGAACCCAGCCCCTTGCCATGAATAATGCGTACCGCGCGGCTGTTGTGCTGCTGGCATTCACTCAAAAACTGAGCAAGCGCCTCGCGTGCCTGATTGACGGTCAAACCATGCAAATCCAGCTCGGCATCAATACGGTAACGCCCCTGGCGTAGTTTCTTCATCACCTTGTGCTGAATACCAGCGCGTTTGAATAACAGGTATTCGCCATGCTCAACATCCTGTGCCTCGATGTCGTCTGACATCATGTCGGTAATGACCTGTTGCTCATCGGCCAGTGTCTGACGTGCGACAGGCCACGGTTTTTTTACCGAGTGAGTGACCCGGTCATGTTTCAGTCGCTGCACGTCTTGCATCTGCTGCCGGAACAGCGTCTGGTCTTCGTCATCCTTAGGCGGGGGCTTGCTCATGCAGGCCATACTATCAATGTTTGGCCTGCTTTTCCTGCCGGCAGAGAAAACGCGACCGGCGTCGCGGTAACGTGTAGAATCCAGATTATTCCTGCTTTCTTTAGAATCTTGTATCTATGCGAATATTAATAAGTAACGATGACGGCTTTCTGGCCCCGGGTATCCAGGCGCTGTCCGATGCGCTGTCACAGATAGCTGAAATCACCGTGGTCGCACCGGAGCGCGACCGTAGCGGAGCCAGTAATTCACTGACACTGGACAGCCCGATACGCGCGCGTAAGGCCGACAATGGCTACATTCGGGTTGATGGTACGCCAACCGATTGCGTCCATCTGGCTATTACCGGACTGCTGGAGCACGAGCCGGACATGGTGGTTTCCGGTATTAATGCCGGCGCCAATCTGGGTGATGACGTGCTTTACTCCGGCACGGTTGCCGCTGCGATGGAAGGGCGTTTTCTGGGATTGCCCGCCATCGCCGTGTCACTGGTCAGCCAGGGCGAGGCCTTGCACTATGATACGGCGGCCCGGGTCACGGTCGAGCTGGTACTGCGTTTACGCAACCATGCCTTGCCAGCGGATACGATCCTGAACGTTAATGTACCGGATTTACCTTACGAGCAACTGACAGGTCATATTTCTACTCGACTTGGGCACAGACATAAATCCGAACCCGTGATAGCCAGTGAAGACCCGCGCGGCCGGCCTATTTACTGGGTAGGTCCTGCCGGGGCCGAGCAGGATGCCGGGCCAGGAACCGATTTCCACACCGTACGTAGTGGTGCCGTATCGATTACGCCTATCAGCGTAGACCTGACCCACTACGAATCCATTGATACCGTAGCACGCTGGCTGGAGGCATAGCGGGTCTATGAAAGAGAACCAGATTCGCGGTATTGGTATGACCTCCGAACGTACACGCGGACGCTTGATACAGCGACTGCGTGATATGGGCATAAAGAATGAACAGGTGCTGGCGACGATATTGAACACCCCCAGACACCTGTTTGTTGATGAGGCGCTGGCCAGCCGTGCCTATGAAGACACCGCCTTGCCGATCGGGCAGGGACAGACCATCTCCCAGCCCTACATAGTTGCGCGTATGACGGAGTTGTTACTACAGGGTGAGCATTTACAGCATGTACTGGAGGTTGGCACAGGTTGTGGCTATCAAACCACGATACTCTCCCATCTGGTTGACAAGGTTTATACGGTAGAACGGCTCGAGCAACTCCTGCAACAGGCCGGCAGACGCTTTCATCAACTGCGTTTGCGCAATATCCGCACGCAACACAGTGATGGTGGCTGGGGCTGGGAGGCGCATGCTCCCTATGATGGCATTATCGTCACCGCCGCCCCGACAGATATTCCTGAGCCTTTGTTACAGCAACTCGCACCCGGAGCGCGGCTGGTTATCCCGGTGGGTGCAGATCGGCAGCAAAGTCTGGCTGTTATTACCCGAACGCCTGAAGGTTTCGAGCAGGTTAATCACGAAGCAGTCACTTTTGTACCCCTGGTTAGAGGCCGAGCCTGATGTCCTTGTTTGCAGGCCTTTATGATCGTACCCTGAAATGGTCTCAACATCGTCGAGCACCAGGCATACTGGCGGGCCTGAGTTTTGCCGAGAGCTCTTTTTTCCCGATACCGCCGGACGTGATGCTGATCCCGATGTCACTGACACAACCAAAGCGGGCATGGTATTTTGCCAGTCTTACCACGATAGCATCGGTACTGGGTGGCATACTGGGTTACCTGATAGGCATGTTTGCGTTTGATCTGATTCAGCCTGCGCTCGAGCAGATAGGTTATATGAACAAGATACAGGTGGTGCAGACATGGTTTGAAGAATGGGGCTTCTGGACGGTTTTTATTGCCGGCTTTACACCCATACCGTATAAACTTTTTACCATTACAGCAGGTTTTAGCGCGATGGCAATCGTACCGTTCGCGATTGCATCTTTTATTGGTCGTGGGGCACGTTTTTTTCTGGTAGCCGGGTTGATGGTCTGGGGTGGCGAACGCATGGAACATATGATTCGTCGATACGTTGACAGAATAAGCTGGGTTATCATCCTTTTAGTAGCAGTGTATTTTATCCTGCGTAAGGTTCTATGATAAAACGCCTGTTAGCGTCTATTCTGCTTGCCCTGTTGCTGGCTGCCTGTAGTGGCCAGCATCAAAAACCACCTGTCGTTGAACGCAGTCACCAGAAATCGCATGCAGATCACAAGTGGTATAAAGTCCGCAAGGGCGATACGCTTTACTCCATTGCCTGGACGCATAGCCTGCATTACAGAACCCTGGCTTACTGGAACTCTATTCGCCCGCCTTACAGGCTGCAGCCAGGGCAGATACTAAGACTGAAGCCTCGTCCTGAAGCCAGAAAAACCCCGGCAGCCAAAGCAAAGCAAAAAACGACCGCCAGCAAGCGCAAGTCGAGTGCTAAACCACAGGCCAGGTCGTCGACTGCAAAAAAGAAGCATTATAAAAAGCAGACAACAAAAAAGACCACGCGCCAGAAAAGCAGCAAATCAACTACTGCGGGTAAGCCCAGGTGGGGCTGGCCGGCGCAGGGGAAAATCAGTTATCGTTTCAGCAGCAAGGCTGGTGGTAAAAAAGGTATCGGTATTGCCGGACGAAAGGGCCAGGCAGTACGCGCGGCAGCGGCAGGCAAGGTGGTTTATAGCGGAGAAGGGTTGCTGCGATACGGTAAAATGATTATCGTCAAGCATAACAGTCGCTACCTCAGTGCCTATGCACATAACCACAAGTTACTGGTTAAGGAAGGCGCATGGGTCAAGGCCGGGCAGAAAATTGCACAAATGGGCAGCAGCGGGAGAAACAATACGCTGGTGCATTTTGAAATTCGACGAGACGGAAAACCCGTTAACCCTATAAGGTATCTGCCAAAAAAATGATAACAATGATTGTCTTCCTCAGGCATATCGGGTTATCTTTAATATATCGGGATCAGAAGCGTATCACAGTTGCAAAAAAAACAGATCAAGACAGCGTAGTATGGGCCGATAAATAAATAGATAGCGAAAAGATTCGATTACTATAAACCTGTTTTGAGAGCATGCTGAGGAGAGGCCGGGCGGATGTCTAAAAATCTGGATCATCCACCTGTTAAATCAAACGGTGACAAATCAGCCGTTGACGAACTATCAGAAAAACCAACAGAAGGAAACCTGGGCAAAATGGCAACGGAAGTCGAAGAAAAAGATAGCGTAACCGATGACAAAAAGAAAAAGACCACGCCCAGAAAAAAGCGTGAACTAACGGCGGGTCAAATGGATGCAACGCGCTTGTATCTGAATGAAATCGGGTTTTCACCCCTGCTCAGCGCTGAAGAAGAAGTATACTATTCGCGGCTTGCCCAGAAGGGCGAAGAATCCGGCCGCCAGCGCATGATAGAAAGCAATCTGCGGCTGGTTGTCAAGATTGCACGTCGGTATATGAACAGGGGTCTGGCCCTGCTGGATCTGATTGAGGAGGGTAACCTCGGCCTGATCAGGGCAGTCGAAAAATTTGACCCCGAGCGTGGCTTTCGTTTTTCCACCTACGCGACCTGGTGGATCAGGCAAACTATCGAACGCGCTATCATGAACCAGACCCGCACCATCCGTTTACCCATTCATGTGGTTAAGGAAATAAATCTGTACCTGCGTGCTACGCGTCAACTGACCCAGAATCTGGAACGCGAACCAACCACAGAAGAAGTGGCCAATCTGCTCGATAAACCTATCTCTGAAGTCAAACGCATGCTCGGGCTGAATGAGCGTATCACCTCTGTGGACACCCCGATTGGAGGAGATGAAGACCGCGTCCTGCTCGATTCCATTGCCGACGAAAATGTCCCGGACCCGTCTGCGTTGCTACAGGACGAGAACGTACATGAGAACCTGGAAATGTGGCTGGACAAGTTAAACGATAAACAACGCGAAGTGGTTGAGCGGCGTTTCGGGTTGCATGGCTATGAGCGTTCCACGCTGGAAGAAGTCGGTCAGGAAATTGGTGTAACGCGTGAACGTGTGCGCCAGATCCAGATGGATGCTTTACGGCGTCTGCGCGAGATACTCGAAAGTGAAGGATTTTCTGAAGACATGCTGCTGAAGTAGCAACACGCGACTGGCGTTATATCATAAACAATGCAGCCGCAACCGAGCGACCCTCTGCCGACAGAACATTATAGGTTCGACAGGCTGCAGCAGTATCCATCACCTCAACACCGATCTGTCTGGTCTGGCCCGATAGAAAGTCTACATCATGAGCCCTGGCCAGCGCACTGATTAGCTCAGCATGCGGGAAGTGTAACGACTTGCCTGTGCCCAACAGTATAATCTCGGGGTCCAGATCAGTCACAACCCGGGTATGTTCCAGATCCAGTTGTTCGAGATTCTGCGGTACCCAGTCGCGTAGCAGGCGTTCCGGCATCACGATCAGGCTACGGGTCAGCTTTTCCTCATTAACCACAATTTCTCCCACGTTATAGGAGCGAATTGTGTATTGAGCGGTGTTGTAATCTAGCGACAGTTTCATGGGTTACAATGTAGTGCATGTCGCAATCCAGGGCAAGTACTGTAGACCTGTTCACATAATCACGATTATAATGGTCTTTCGTGTTGTTTTAGCGCAATTAAACATACATGTATAGACTGGCTAGCCGTTATGCTCCGCATACCGAGCGATAATCGATATTTAACAGGAGATGTCATGAACACAAAACTGGCCTTAGGCCTCTCAACTCTTTTGCTGACAAACATGGCAGTAGCCGATACGATTAGTGTCGAAGCGGGTGCTACATACTGGCAATACGATATCGATGGGTATTTTAATGATAATTCAGCAAATTTCTTCAACAATATCGATATCAAGGAGGATCTGGGTTACGACGATGATAATGTCACCTCCTTCTATATTATAGTAGAGCATCCGACACCATTCCTGCCTAATATAAAGCTGCAAAAAACAGATCTGGATTCCGCTGCAAACGGAGTGCTGACAAAAACCATTAGCATAGGCGGGGAGACTTTCCCCTTAAATGCATCCGTTACTAGCCTGGTAGCTCTGGATACAACAGATGTAACACTATACTGGCAGGTGCTGGATAATGTCGTCGATCTGGATATCGGTTTTAATGCCAAATATGTCGATGGCAAGACCAGTATTTCCGGAAATGTGGGCCAGACAGGCAAGGCTGAATTTTCAGGCTGGGTGCCCATGTTATATGTGGGAGGGGCTGCAAATCTACCACTGACTGGACTCTCCATGGGAGCCTATGGCAGCTGGATAGGCTACCAGGGTAGTAATTTCTTTGATATTGACGTGCATGTTAAGTACAAAACACCCTGGTTTATTGGTGTGACAGCAGGTTATCGCAAGATGAAACTCGAGCTGGATGATTTTGATGGTGTCTCCAGCGATCTTACCTTCGATGGTCCCTACGCTGGCTTATACGCCAAGTTCTGATCGGTTGTAAGCGCCCGGTTTCGTGTTGCTACAAGAGACGAAACCGGGTGGCGGTGGTTCTTTTTTGTCTGCTTTATTTAGTCGGTAGCTTGATATAAGAAAGGTGTTTTTCAAGTATCTTTTGATAGCTGCCGTCTTTAATCATATCCTGTATGGCCTTGTCGAAACGAGCAGCAATCTTCCTGTGATCAGGGTTTTTCTTGCTTATACCAATGCGTAAACTCCGTAGCGCAAGCGGCGGCTGTAGAAATTCCAGCTCTTTAGCACCCTTGGGCATGTACTTGTTCATCGCATAAAGCAGTACCAGCTCATCATCCAGTGTTAAATCTATCTGTAATTGCCTGAGCTTGATCAGGTTCCTGATTAACTGGGTATCGGGTATTTTGTTCAGGACGCGTGAATTGTCGAAGTCGTGGTCATAGGCATAGTTGGCAATAACGCCGATCACATATTTATTCAGGTCATCGAGCTTCTTGTACCTGATCGAGGTGGCACGGTTTTTCAGGAGCAGGATTTTGTTTTTGAAATACGGTTCACTGAAATACAGAAAGCTTTCTCGTTGCTTGCTATGCCAGGCCGCGACGATCACGTCATAAACACCAATTTGAGCGCCTTCCAGCACCCTGTCCCAGCTACTGATGTGCACAGTATTGGTATATCCGGCACGTTGCAGCGCGGTCTTGACCAGATCCATGGCCAGACCCTGCTCAGGCAGCGACGGGTCTACATAAGGGGGCCAGGCATCGGCAGCCAGTTGCAGGTTGTTCGGGGCGGCCAGTACCGGCAGTGTGAAGAGCAGAAAAGCAAGACTGGTTATTCGAGTGCTGATTTTCATCTAAGGGGGTATCCTTGGCTATTATGAGGCGTTAATAGTTAAATATACCTGACTGCAACAGTGTTATCATCTACCTGTATGCCTTGTTAGCACTGCATGAGCGATCAGGCCTGTTAACTGCTTGCATTGACAGGGATTTATAATGTCAGTAAGGTTTTGCCTTTTGACCTGAAGCGGCATACCGCAAACATAGCAACCGGACTGGCGATGGACGAATTTCCAAGAATCAAGCGCTTACCACCCTATGTGTTCAATATCGTCAATGAATTGAAGGCCAGGGCGCGGGCGCGTGGTGAGGATATTATCGATTTTGGTATGGGCAACCCGGACCAGCCGACCCCTGCCCATATTGTTGAAAAGCTGGTCGAGGCCTCAAGGCGTAACGATACGCATCGATATTCCGTTTCAAGGGGTATCCCCAGACTGCGGCGCGCGATATGCAACTGGTACAAGAAGCGCTTCGATGTGGATCTGGATCCTGATTCCGAGGCCATTGTCACCATTGGCTCAAAAGAAGGCCTGGCGCACCTGGCGCTGGCCACAGTCGGGCCGGGTGATGCGGTGCTGGTGCCCAACCCGGCCTATCCGATCCATCCTTACGGTTTTGTGATTGCCGGAGCCGATATCCGGTTGGTGCCGCTGGTTGACGGGGTGGATTTCTTTGCCGAGCTGGTCAAGGCAATAAAGGACTCCTGGCCCAAGCCCAAAATGCTGGTGCTGAACTTTCCTGGTAATCCGACTACCCAGTGTGTTGAACTGGATTTTTTCGAGAAAGTGGTCAAGATCGCACGCGAGCATAAAATATGGGTGGTACACGATCTGGCCTATGCCGAGATCGTGTTTGACGGCTACAAGGCACCCTCCATACTGCAGGTGCCGGGCGCCAAGGAAATCGCGGTGGAGAGTTATTCACTGTCCAAGACCTATAATATGCCGGGCTGGCGGGTTGGCTTTATGTGCGGTAACCCAACCTTGATCGCAGCACTGGCCAGAATGAAATCCTATCTGGATTACGGTATGTTTACACCGATCCAGATTGCGGCGATCACCGCACTGGAAGGGCCGCAGGAATGTGTGCAGGAGATAGCGGATATGTATTGCAGCCGGCGAGATGTGCTATGCAGTGGTCTGAATGCTATCGGCTGGCAGGTGACCCCGCCCAAAGCGACCATGTTTGTGTGGGCGCCGATACCTGAACCCTACAGGCACATGGGTTCACTGGAATTTACCAAGAAATTACTGACCGATGCCAAAGTTGCCGTGTCACCCGGTATCGGTTTTGGCGATTATGGAGATGACCACGTACGTTTCGGTCTGATTGAAAATGAGCATCGCACACGCCAGGCCATTCGTGGCATACGAAACATGTTTCGTAACGACGGTATTGTGCTGGATAAAACGATTGCAGGAGATGAAGTGTGAAACCGGTAAATGTTGGATTGTTAGGAATGGGTACCGTCGGTGGGGGTACCTATAATGTGTTACAACGTAATGCACGTGAGATTACGCGTCGTGCAGGTCGTGGGATTCAGGTCGTACACGCTGCGGCGAGAGATCTGGATACCGGGCAGTTCAGCGGCCTGGATAACATAACCCTGACCGAAGATGTGTTCGAGGTCGTCAACAACCCGGACGTGGATATTGTCGTCGAGCTGATTGGTGGCTATGATCTGGCGCGCAAGCTGGTATTACAGGCCATTGAAAATGGCAAGCACGTGGTCACGGCCAACAAGGCGTTAATCGCGGTACACGGCAACGAAATTTTCGAAGCCGCACAACGCAAGGGCGTGACCGTTGCCTTTGAAGCAGCCGTCGCCGGTGGCATACCTATCATCAAGGCCTTGCGTGAAGGCCTGTCGGCCAACGAGATTGAATGGATAGCCGGTATCATCAATGGTACCGGTAATTTCATACTCACCGAGATGAAAGACAAGGGCCGCGATTTTGAAGACGTGCTCAAGGAAGCGCAGCAGCTGGGTTATGCCGAGGCCGATCCGAGCTTTGATATTGATGGTATCGACGCCGCGCATAAGCTGACCATACTGGCCTCAATAGCGTTTGGTATCCCGTTGCAGTTCGATCGTGTTTACACGGAAGGCATCAGTCATCTGACACTGGACGATGTGTCCTATGCTGAACAGTTGGGTTATCGCATCAAGCACCTCGGTATTACCCGACGTACAGCAGACGGTATCGAACTACGTGTACACCCGACCTTGATCCCGAACCGCCGCCTGATAGCCAATGTCGATGGTGTGATGAACGCCGTGCTGGTACAGGGAGATGCGGTAGGTCCGACATTGTATTATGGCGCTGGCGCCGGTGCCGAGCCTACCGCTTCAGCAGTAGTAGCCGACCTGGTTGATGTGACCCGCAGCCTGACCACCGACCCGGAAAACCGTGTGCCTCACCTGGCCTTCCAGCCTGATGCGATGGCTGAAATGAATATTTTGCCCATGGCAGAGGTTGAAACGGCCTGTTACCTGCGCATGCAGGCCAGTGACCAACCCGGTGTAATGGCAGAGGTGACACGCATACTGGGTAGTCTGGATATCAGTATTGAAGCCATGCTGCAAAAGGAACCGACAGAAGGTCAGGAGACCGTACAGATCATCATGCTGACCCATCGTATTCGTGAAGGTAAAATGGACAATGCGATAAAACAGATTGAACAACTGGACACCATCAACGGAAGCGTTACTCGCATCCGTATGGAAACTCTTTCCTAACAGAGCACAGCACAGGATATCACCATGCCGTTTAGATCAAGATACACAGGCCTTATTGAAGCCTACCGCGACCGCTTGCCGGTAAATGACGACACCCGCATTATCAGTCTCGGTGAGGGCAATACCCCGCTGATCAAGCTGAGCAACATTCCTGCCCACTTAGGCAAGAAAGTGGACATCTATGTCAAATACGAAGGCCTGAACCCGACCGGCTCATTCAAGGATCGCGGTATGACCATGGCCGTCACCAAGGCAGTTGAAGAGGGCAGCGAGGCCATTATCTGCGCTTCAACCGGTAACACCTCTGCCGCTGCAGCTGCTTACGCTGCTCGTGCCGGTATTACCGCTTTTGTTCTGATACCGGACGGCAAGATCGCACTGGGTAAGCTGGCACAGGCGATGATGCATGGCGCAGTGGTTATCCAGATCAAGGGTAATTTTGATGACGGTATGCGTCTGGTAAAAGAAGTTGCCGATCACGCCCCGGTCACTATTGTTAACTCGATCAACCCGTATAGGCTACAAGGTCAGAAAACCGCAGCGTTTGAGATTATGGAAGAGTTGGGACGGGCGCCGGATTATCATTGCCTGCCTGTCGGTAACGCTGGCAATATCACCGCGCACTGGATTGGTTACTGTGAATATTCTTCAGCTTCCGGTGACCATGTCACCGGTGCCTGTACTTTTTGTGACGGACATTGCCGCTACGCCGATGGGGCAATAGTAGGTAACCGCCCGCGCATGCTGGGTTACCAGGCCGCCGGGAGCGCACCCTTTATGCGTGGCGAAATGGTTGACAACCCTGATACGGTTGCCACAGCGATACGCATTGGCCACCCGCAAAGCTGGGACATGGCCTGGAAAGTAAAAGAAGAATCAGGCGGCTGGTTCGACGAATGTACAGACGAGGTGATTCTCGCAGCCCAAAAGCTGCTGGCCGAGAAAGAAGGCATCTTCTGCGAACCGGCATCGGCTACGTCTCTGGCAGGGGCAATGATGGACATACAGTCCGGCAAGATCCCGGAAGGCAGTAGTATCGTCTGTACCCTGACCGGCCATGGTCTGAAAGATCCGGATGCCGCTATCAAACAAAGTACCTCACCGATGGTTACTATTGATGCTGACCTGGAATCGGTCAAGCGGGCGATACTGGATAATATGAGCTGATACCGTATATGTGAAGACTGTTTGATATGATATTAGACCCAACTTCTTCACTGCTGGCAAACCTGTTCTGGATAACATTACTGGCCGTTATTGTTTCGTCTGCTTCCGGTGTGCTGAAAGCTGGCTTCAAGCAGTTTGATTTGTTTGGCGTCATTATTATTGCGATTGCGACCGGTCTGGGTGGTGGCTCACTGCGTGACATGCTGCTTGACCGAGATGTATTCTGGATCAGTGACCAGATATTTTTTATTGCCTCACTTGTCAGTGCCATTATCATTTTTATAGCAGCCAGGCTGATCATTGTTCCACCGCGCTATTTTCTGGTTGCCGATGCGGCGGGCCTGGCTACCTTTGCGATAGCGGGAACACTGGTTTCACTTATGGCAGGCGTGTCACCCTTTATTGCAAGCTTTATGGGAGTGATGACAGGAACCATGGGTGGCATTTTCCGTGATGTACTGTGTAATGAAACCCCCGTTGTATTTACCAGCCCGCTTTATGCGACTGTGTCCTGGCTGGGCTCGTTATTGTTTATCGGTTTTTTGTATTATGGGCTGGACACAGCACTGGCCGCCATTATTTCGGGACTGGGTATTTTTATCGCACGATTGCTGGCCATGTATTTTAATGTCAGTCTACCCCGGTTTCGATTCAAATCCTGAGCTTTTTAAAAGCATAGATCAATACAGAGATGAAATTGAATAAAATCCTGTTCAGAAATCATTACGTCAATCTGGGTGATGCATTTTACGTAAAGACAGCCCCCTCTCCGGTTGCCAGCCCTGGATTAATACAATTCAATGACGGCCTGGCAAAAGAGCTGGGCTTGTCGTCTGCTAATCTGGACTCAGCAGATGGCGCCGCACTTTTTGCAGGCAACCTCATTCCTGAAGGAGCCGAACCATTGGCGATGGCCTATGCAGGGCATCAATTTGGCCACTTTAATCCGCAGCTGGGTGATGGTCGCGCGATTCATCTGGGTGAAATTGATAACCCTGAGGGCACAAGTTTTGATGTGCAATTAAAAGGATCGGGTCGCACGTTTTATTCTCGCGGTGGCGATGGCAGGGCCGCTTTAGGCCCGGTGTTACGTGAATACCTGGTTAGTGAAGCGATGGCTAAACTGGATGTACCGACAACACGCGCATTGGCCGTCGTGACCACGGGTGAGGATGTGATCAGAGATCAATTGCTACCGGGAGGTGTGATCACGCGCATTGCAACCAGTTTCGTTCGCGTCGGCACGTTCCAGTTTTTCTCTGCAAAAGGCGATGTGGAGGCAATACAGAAACTGACTGATTATGTTATTGAACGTAATTACCCGTTCGTGCGTCATACAGACAATCCGTATGCGGCCTTCCTTAAATCGGTAGTCGATAGCCAGGCAGCACTGATCGCGAAGTGGATGCAACTGGGCTTTATTCACGGGGTAATGAATACTGACAACATGTCCATAGCCGGTGAGACAATTGACTATGGCCCCTGTGCGTTTATGGACAGCTATGATCATGACCAGGTGTTCAGCTCCATCGACCGAAACGGGCGTTATGCCTACAGCAACCAGCCGTCCATCGGCTTGTGGAATTTAACACGACTGTCAGAATCAATAATACCGTTACTGGCAGACGATACAGAAGTGGCGGTAGAAGTCGCTCAGGATATACTAAAAACCTATATCGATACCTATCAGGATTATTGGCTGACCGGGATGCGTGCCAAATGTGGTTTGAGCGCCAGTACAAATACACCGGTGAATGATGATAAAGAGCTTATCGAAGAACTGTTTAATTCTATGGCTGAGAATAATGCCGATTTTACGCTGACATTTTTTCACTTGTCGAAACTGACCGCGCAGCCTTCAGAGCAAGATCATCATATACGAAGGCTGTTTGATAACCCTAAGCAGTTTGATGACTGGGCTACGAAGTGGCGCAAACGTTTAAGTGATGAGACGCAAAGCGAAACTGACAGGCAGGTATATATGCGGTCGGTAAATCCTGTTTATATCCCTCGAAACCATCAGATAGAAGCGGCGATCAGGGCAGCAGAAGACCATAATGATTTTTCAGTATTCCATGATCTACTCGAAGTGTTGCAAAACCCCTACATTGAACAGAAAGGGAAGATTCGCTACACTTTGCCTCCCGAACCTGATGAAGTGGTTAAGCAAACGTTTTGTGGTACGTGAGCCATAAATATGATCATATCAATTTCCTAAGGCCTTTTTCTCCGCAGGATGTGGTGAGGCACGAACCGCATCAAAATTAACTACATTTACCGCTTATTCGATGCGGTTTATTTACTCGACCAGCGAGTTATAACTGGACTTGGCGCAACAATTGCCTATTCTTGTACTGTAAGGTGTTGGAAGACAGACATTTAACTGGCAGGGAAAACTACGAATGGATGATATCACCCGGTCCAGGGGATTGCTGGAAATCTGGGAGGACTCGCAACTCGCAGGTCATAATGCAGCGTATCTTGAAGGTCTCTATGAAGGCTTTCTGAATGATCCGGCCAGTGTGCCGGAGGATTGGCGAATCTTCTTCCAGACCTTGCCTCGGGTCAATGGCTATGGCGCTGAAACTTCGCATTCAACCATCCGTGATACCTTTCGCTCCATCACCCGACAGCCGTCTGCACGGCTACATGCAGAACCTGATGCGCAGGTTAGCACCGCACATGAAGAAAAGCAGATACGGGTGTTGCAGCTGATCAATGCGTTCCGCTTTCGTGGACACCAGATCGCGAACTTCGATCCACTGGGGCTGCGCGAAAAGCCGGTGTTGATGGAACTGGCCCTTGAATTTCACGGTCTTGGTGAGGCCGACCTTGATACAGTGTTCGAAACCGGTTCGCTGGCCATCGGCGAACATGCCACGTTGCGCGAAATCATGGCGCAGTTAAACGCGATTTACTGTGGCAGTGTCGGTGCCGAATACATGCATATTACCGAGACGCAGGAAAAACGCTGGATTCAGGGACGTATCGAACGAGCCGGTGGTCGCTCGTCACTGGATGATGCAATGCGTCGTCGTATCCTGCAGCGTCTGACTGCGGCGGAAGGTCTGGAGCGTTATCTGCACACGCGCTATGTCGGACAGAAGCGATTTTCACTGGAAGGCGGTGATGCGCTGATTCCACTACTTGACGAGTTGATTCAGCGTGGCGGGGCGCAGGGTATGAAGGAGGTGACCATTGGCATGGCGCACCGTGGTCGTCTCAATGTGCTGATCAATATCGTCGGCAAGACGATCACCGAACTGTTCGAAGAGTTCGAGGGCAAGGCCGGACACGACTTTAGTGGCTCCGGCGATGTGAAATACCACCAGGGCTTTTCGTCTGACTTGCGTACCGGCAAGGGTATTGTTCATGTGAACCTTGCCTTTAACCCATCACACCTGGAGATTGTCGGGCCGGTGGTGGAAGGGTCGGTGCGCGCACGTCAGCAACGTAGTGGTGATAGTGAGGGTAACTTCGTGGTACCGGTTCTGATCCATGGTGATGCCGCGTTTGCGGGCCAGGGCGTGGTGATGGAAACCATCAACATGTCGCAGTCGCGCGGGTTCTCTACCAAGGGCACGGTGCATATCGTGATCAATAACCAGATCGGTTTTACCACCAGCAGTCATCTTGATGCGCGCTCCTCGATGTATTGCACTGATATAGCCAAGATGGTCAATGCACCGATTTTTCATGTTAACGGTGATGATCCGGATGCGGTGATTACGGTGACGCAGCTGGCGCTGGACTATCGTATGAGCTACCACAAGGACGTGGTTATTGACATGGTTTGCTACCGGCGCCATGGCCATAGCGAGGCCGATGAACCAACGGCTACCCAGCCGATGATGTACAAAGCGATTAAAAACCATCAGACACCACGAGCGTTGTATGCGGAACGGCTGGTGACGGAAGGAGTGTGTAAGGCGGGTGAGCCCGAACAGATCAGCGATGCCTATCGCGACCAGCTTGATCGTGGCGAGACGGTAGTTGATGAACGGGTGCCGAAGGAAGTGGCCAACTACCCCTGGGCTGTTGACTGGGAACCGCATCTGGCGCAGGCATGCACGGCATTTCTGGATACCACCATACCCATCGACCGGGTACGCCAGTTGTGGCGCAGGCTTGATCATTTACCTGAAGGTTTCGAGCTCAATTCAGCTGTTGCCAAGATTATTGGTAACCGACGCAAGATGGCAGCCGGTGCCATGCCGATCGACTGGGGTTTTGCAGAGACCATGGCCTATGCCTCGCTGGTTGAGGATGGTTATCACGTACGCCTATCGGGGCAGGACAGTGGTCGCGGTACCTTTTTTCACCGTCATGCTGTGTTGCGTTGCCAGAAGGACGGCTCGGCCTATGTGCCACTGCGTAACATTAGCGACGGACAGGCCAACTTTCTGGTCATTAATTCGCTGTTGTCAGAAGAAGCCGTACTGGCGTTCGAGTATGGCTATGCAACCACTGACCCCAACACCCTGGTTATATGGGAGGCACAGTTCGGTGATTTTGCCAATAACGCACAAGTGGTTATCGACCAGTTTATCAGTGCCGGTGAACAGAAATGGAACCGCCTTTGCGGTCTGGTGATGTTGCTGCCACACGGTATGGAAGGGCAGGGGCCGGAACATTCCTCCGCACGTCTGGAGCGTTACCTGCAATTATGCGCCGAGCATAATATGCAGGTGTGTGTACCGACCACAGCGGCACAGATCTTCCACCTTTTGCGACGCCAGATGATGCTGGAATGTCGTAAGCCATTGGTAGTGATGTCACCAAAGAGCCTGCTGCGCCACCGCATGGCTGTTAGTACACTGGAGGATCTGTGCGAAGGAGAATTCCAGCCGGTGATTGCAGAGGTGGATTCATTGCAGGATGATGCCGTGCAACGTGTGGTGCTGTGTTGTGGCAAGGTGTATTACGAATTGCTGGAGCAGCGCCGCAAACACCAGCTTGACGAGGTTGCGATTATTCGTGTCGAACGCCTGTACCCTTTTCCCGAGGCACCGCTGTGTAAACAACTGGCACGCTACCCTAATGCGGGTGAGGTTGTCTGGTGTCAGGAAGAGCCGCAGAACCAGGGGGCATGGTTTTCTATCCAGCATCACTTGCACGCGACCATGACCGATCCTTCGCAGCTACACTATATTGGCCGCCCGTTCTCGGCGGCACCGGCAGTAGGGTACGCCTGGCTGCACCTGAAACAGCAACGTCGTCTTGTTGCAGAGGCGCTTGGACTTGAACCTGAAACTTCAGAAATAGATAAATAATAGAGAAATATTATGGCGATAGAGATCAAGGTTCCTGTTTTCCCCGAGTCCGTAACGGATGGCACCATCCTGCACTGGAACAGGAAACCCGGTGATGCAGTAAAACGCGACGAGCCACTGGTGGATATCGAAACCGACAAGGTGGTATTCGAGGTGCCGGCACCGAAGGACGGTGTGCTGGAGGCCATTATCGAGGATGAGGGTGCCGTGGTGGTCTCCGACCAATTAATCGGGCGTATGCGCGAGGAAACGGCTGTGACATCAATCAACGATGAGCAAACCGAAGCGGTGACTACTCCTGAAGCGCAGTTGCAAACGCCTTTTGCTACACCTGCCGCACGGCGTTTGATTGAGGAACATAGTCTTGATATACAGGCAATCAAGGCTAGTGGTAGCGGTAATCGTATCCTCAAGGAGGACGTGCTGGCGGTTCTTGGAACGGCGCCCGATAGTGAGGTGACATCAGCAACTGCCAAAACACCATTAGCAGAAGATAAAATATCAGCTCGTCAGGCAGTACATAGTCCTGAAACGGCAGGTTCAAATATTGAAAGAGCGGAACGGCGTGTGCCCATGACACGCCTGCGTGCACGCATTGCCGAGCGCCTGCAAGAGGCACAGCAGAATGCGGTGATACTGACCACCTTCAACGAAGCCAACATGCAGCCGGTGATGGAACTGCGCACTCGTTACCGTGAGGCATTCGAGAAGCGTTTTGGCGTTAGGCTGGGGTTTATGTCGTTTTTCGTCAAGGCAGCGATCGAGGGTCTGCGGCGTTTTCCTGAACTCAATGCGTCCATTGACGATACGGAAATCGTTTATCACGGCTTTTTTGATATTGGCATTGCGGTATCGTCACCTCGCGGTCTGGTGGTGCCGATCCTGCGCGATGCCGATCGTATGGCGATGGCGGATATCGAGGGGCAGATCAATGACTACGCGAACAAGGCACGTGAAGGCACGCTGTCGATGGAAGACATCACTGGCGGTACCTTTACCATTACCAATGGTGGCGTGTTCGGCTCACTAATGTCGACGCCGATACTGAATCCGCCGCAGAGCGGCATATTAGGTATGCACAAAATTCAGCCGCGGCCGGTTGTCGAGAATAACGAAGTGGTGATACGGCCGATGATGAACCTGGCACTGTCTTATGATCATCGGCTGGTTGATGGACGTGAAGCCGTGCAGTTCCTGGTCACGGTCAAGGAAATCATCGAGGATCCAGCTCGGCTGGTACTGGGGGTGTGAGCTAATGGCAGACAAATACCAGGTTGTGATTGTAGGCGCCGGGCCGGCTGGTTACGTGGCCGCGATTCGCTGTGCACAGCTCGGACTGAAAACTGCCTGCATCGATGCCTGGCTGGACCCGGAAGGCAAACCTGCGTTGGGCGGCACCTGTCTTAACGTCGGCTGTATTCCCTCCAAGGCACTGCTTGAATCATCAGAACAGTATGCACATACCCGGCAGGGGCTCGCTGAACACGGTATCGGCGTCGGTGAAGTCAGCCTTGATCTCGACGCTATGATGCTACGCAAGCTGCGTGTAGTGAAGGAACTGACCCAGGGTATTGCACAACTGTTCAGGGCTAACGGAGTTACCCATGTGCAGGGAAGGGCGCAACTTGGTGCAGAGCGGTGTGTCGTGGTCAGTCAGGGTGAAGATCAAACAACACTGAGTGCCGAACATATCATCCTTGCACCGGGATCATCACCTGTGCAGTTGCCCACTATCAACATGGATGGGCAGTATGTTGTCGATTCGACGGGCGCGCTATCGTTCAGCGAGGTTCCATCGCGGCTGGGTATCATCGGTGCCGGTGTCATAGGGCTGGAACTGGGCAGTGTGTGGCGCCGTCTTGGTGCGAAACAGGTTGTACTTCTTGAGGCGCAGGAAAGTTTTCTGCCGATAGCCGACCAGCAGGTGGCGAAACTGGCACAGCGTAGTTTTACCGGGCAGGGGCTGGATATCCGACTGAACAGCCGGGTAAAAACGTGTGAGGTGAAAGATGACCAGATTGCGCTGCGTTACCAGGACAATGACGGTGAGCACGATATGTCATTCGACCGGCTGATTGTTGCGGTTGGACGCCGCCCCAACACAGATGGCCTGGCTGCTGACGAGGCAGGTCTATTGCTTGACCAATGGGGTTTCATTCATGTTGATGAACAGTGTCGCACCCCCCTGCCGGGGGTATGGGCTATTGGTGACGCAGTACGCGGGCCTATGCTGGCGCACAAGGGTTCAGAGGAAGGCCTGATGGTTGCAGAATTGATAGCCGGACATACCGCACACGTGGACTACGGGACCATCCCCTCTGTGGTCTACACACTGCCAGAGATTGCCTGGGTCGGCCAGACCGAGCAGGCGCTACGTGCAGCGGGTGTGGCGTATCGCAGCGGAGTGTTTCCGTTCAGCGCCAGTGGTCGAGCGCGCGCGATGGGCAATACGGAAGGGTTCATCAAGATACTGGCTGATGAAAAAACCGACCGTATTCTGGGTGTGCACATGATCGGGCCGCAGAGTTCTGAACTGATTGCCGAGGCGGTTATTGCCATACAGCTGGGTGGTAGTGCCGAGGATATTGCATTAACCGTATTTGCCCACCCGGCATTATCAGAATCGTTTCACGAAGCAGCTCAGGCAGTGCACGGTCAAGCGATCCATATAGCACCGGCCAAGACGCGAAAGGCTCGCAAAAAGCCTGGTTAGATGCGTATCGGTTATTTGAGCATTCCGCTTTTCTGCATATCACTTATAACCATCTTTTCCAGTTCACTGGTTACTGTTCCGGCCGAAGAAGGGTTGAAACTTTCTGTTGTGGCTGACCAGATCATCTTTTCTGTAGCGACACTAAATAATTTTGTAGCAAGAGATACACGGGTGTTCGTTCTCGTGTTACCCTGATTATAGATCAGTGAGTGTGACCTGTCGTAGTAATCGTACATGCCATAGCCATAGCCGGCGGTCGGTAAAAAAGTGTATGTAGCAGGATCATCACTTTCTGCCTTGCTTACTCTCAGCAGTGTCACCATTAGCACCCCGTCTGCGCCTGTTTTCCCGACTGCGGCAAGTATTTGTTGCTTCTTGCCGGTTTTATTCAAATTGGGTATTACCGTATAGCTTGCAATACCCGATCTGTTTGAGGTCGTGATCATGCTGCTGAAATTTTTCTCAAATGATTGTCGTTTGGCATTATCTTTAACAATACCAATGACCAGTATTTTTTTCAGCGCAGGACCTTGATAATCCGGGTCGTTCCAGCGCTTGACTACATTTGATGTAGTAGGGCTGCATGCACTCAATAGTAACGAAAATACAATTATTGCTGATACAGATAATAGTATGTTCTTCTTCGAGGTTGCCATGATTTTCGCCTTATCTTTTTTTCACGCAGTAAAATTGTATCGAGATTTGCCCTGGCAGGGAGATACAGTCTATTTAACTCTGACTCCTGTGTAAAGTTCATGTTTTAATGCGTATTACATGTGAAAGGGAGATCTTGGCATGACCTGGGTGAGATAAATGCGACAGGACTCAGTGGTATGCAGTAGGCCGCTGTATTATTGGCAGGTGAGAATCACGATATTGGCTGATGTATTGAATGGTCAGCCAGGAGTTCTGGCCGTTAGAGGTTGTCAAAACCTGACGCAGATTGTAATCCACAATACAGCAACAGGGTTGTGTGTTCCTATAACTCTATCCCGGCCATCGCCAGTTCACCGTAGATATCATTAGTAGAGTCGAGCTTGCCGTATTCAGGATGAAGAACATGTTCTACAAACACGAGATAGGGATTGATCTCGAATTTAATTCCGGTAATCTGGTTTTGTATGTCCAGCCCGATCAGTTCGGCTATCACCTCTTCGGTAATAGAGTTATCTTCATCTGTATTACATGCATGTAAAAGTTCATGTATGAGATAGCGCAGATTAAACTCATAATTCACAACAGATGGATCTACTGTGATCATGTTTTCATTGTAATTATAGTAACCGTGACTACCACTTAGCTGCCCCAGCCTGATCACCAGTCCGCTATCGAGGGCGTGTTTCACCAGTACGCCGCCAGCTGGGTGAGCCGCCAGCTTTTCCAGAGACAAATACAGGCTGGGATGTTTGTCCGGATTAAGTAGCTGTAACTGGCTTTTGCTGAACGCATCGCGTGGTGTGATGATCTTGTAATCTAGTCGCCAGTGCAACCAGGACTGTAGTATTTTTACGTTATCAGAGCTGATGGTAGATGAGTCGAATGAAGAGCTATTTTTATAGCGGGCGTTATGAAGAGAGGCAACACGGGAAAAGTGTAATGGATTATACCTGACCAGTTCACTTTTTTCAGTCGCAACAGCGTTCCATCGTTTTATGTAGTTTTGTAAATCAAGTTGATCCAGTGTCTTGTTATTTTGGGTCAGATAAGTCAGGTAATCCAGAAATTCAGGTTTGAATATGCTTTGCTTGATACTGTGGGTGCTTTGTACATCACTGAAGATGCTGCGCAGACTGTTTCGATAGACGCTGGCGGGAACTTCATTCTGTTTGACAACGTTAACTTGCCCCCCGCAACCTGTTAGCAGAAGTATGAGAATAACGGGTACAACCAGTGCACGCGAAAATTGATAGTCAGAACTTTTCATATGACCCAACTTTATAAGCAATTAACCAGTTTATCGTCATGTTTTCACTGTAACTTTAGCCCATGGCAAGATATAAACGGTTGCCTGTCACATTACATAACAATTACACTGTTCAGGCTGATACTAACTCAGCGAAAATATCAACCAGACAGGAGTGACAATGAAGTCGATATCCAGTGTTTTGTTAACAGGTATTTTCTATGTGCTCAGTATCGGGGTGGCTGGCGCAGTAGATGCGATGGATCAGAAGGCGATGGAAGCAATCATCATTAACAAGGCTGAATCACATAAAGGGGGTGGTGGGTTTCTTGAATTTGACTATCGAGGGGTTAGTATGATGGTTGTTTCTGATATTACTCATGACCGTATGCGCATCGTCACCCCTGTTGCAAAATATGATGAGCTGAGTCAGTCTCAGATAGATAAAATTATGCAGGCAAATTTTCACAGCGCACTGGATGCACGATATGCAGTGAGTAGTGGTGTGCTTTTCTCAGCCTACATTCATCCTCTTTCGCCTCTTACCCGGGAGATGATTGAATCAGCAATGGCTCAGGTTGCCAATCTGGCCCGGTCGTTTGGTACGGAATATTCGAGTGGGGCATTAACGTTCAGGGGTGGCCAGTAACTCCTGAACTTGCTTAAGGGCAATCTCATCATCTGGCATCCATTTTCCAGAGTGTTTCTAGAGATCCGGTTCGGAACAACCCTGTGGTTCCGGTAAACCGGCAATACGTGACCCCTGGCGTGCGGGCCCTTTTGGGAACAGTTTATATAGATGTTCCTTGTTTGAGCGTTCCGGTCCTATGTCTTCAGCCATATAACGCATCAGTATCTTGACCATTGGACTTATACCATAGGTGAAATAGAACTCGCGCAGGAAGTTAATTACTTCCCAATGATCTTCTGTCAGGGTAATGCCTTCTTTTTCTGCCATGTAGTTTGCCAGCCTGGCATTCCACAGATGCAGGTCAAGTAAATTACCTAAATGTGTGACCGGGTAGGTCTGACCCTCGAAGTCAAAGGACTCAACAAAATGTGAAACAGGTTTGGCGGGCATTCCCTGATAGAGGTCACGATCCAGTTCGGCATCAAGATAGGGAATAGGAATGCCGGCTATCTTGGAGCCTTGTAATAATACTCCGCCGGGGAATAACTGATCCAGATAGTCGTCTGTGAACCGATCCGAGCCGGTTTCTTTTTTCAGGTTGCGTTTAAGCAGTTTTTTGACCGGGGCAACATTATAGGCGTGGTAATAGCTACGCATGGCCTTGATAACCAGCCATTGATCAGGCCCGAGTTGCAGGCCATCATGCGACGCCAGTTCATCTGCTACGGTTTCATTCCAGTCTGTGAGTATGGCCAGGCGACCATCATTCATTACATCTGTATGCAGATTCATTGCTAGTGACATAGTTAGTCTCCTCTTTATATAGCAAGTTTAGTACAACATCCGGATTCGACCAGTTATCGGGGCTAAATTATTAGTAGCTAACGGGCTTGTTAGACTACTTGCCGCCTGCGACAATAGCCCACCATGACAGTAGCAATAAAATCACTCAGTTTGATAATCCCGGGCTTACTGGATGAAACGAACCCACAAGCGATCGGCGACCAGATCAGACAGCATGCCAGCCTGAGATGCTTGCTGGACAGGGCCGATGCTGTGCACGCAAACCTGTCAGGTTTTGAACGCACAATGATGCAGGTGGCTACCGGTGAGTGTGATTCTATGTCTTATGCCTGGCTCTCGCGCCAGGGCGAACAGGATGAGCAGGCTCACATGCCCGTACAAAGGGCATGGTTACGAGTTGATCCGGTATACATGCAGGCAGACCGTGATAATGTAGTGCTGTTCGGTGCCCAGGCTCTGGCGATACAACAGGATGAGGCCGATAGTCTGGTTGCGGAACTGAATACTACCTACACCGATCTGGACTGGGTATTCGAAGCGCCCATCCCACAGCGCTGGTATTTACATATACCGACACCGCCCCGTATTCGCTGTACACCTATAGAAGATACGATTGGCCAGAACGTGCGTGATCGATTACCAGATGGTGAGGACAGGCTGTTCTGGCACCGCACACTCAATGAGATTCAAATGCTGTTTTACCAGAGCCCGGTCAACCTTGCCCGGCGTGAGGCAGGAAACACCGAAATCAACAGTGTCTGGATCTGGGGTAACGGGCAGCAGGAGCTGCCAGCGACAGTACTAAAGAGTGATCAGGTGGGCTGGTCACACTTCTGGGGAGAAGAGATACTGTTACGAGGGCTGGGCATCGCGAGCGACATAACGATCAAGCCCTTACCTGAACATGCGAATACCTGGCTTGATCACAAGCCATCCGGAAATCACCTGGCTGTGTTACCCGGTTTAAATCAGGACGGTGATGACGTCAGAGACAGAGCTACGGTACTGCAGCAATATGAACAGGACTGGTTTACGCCGCTGCTCTCCATGCTGCGCAGCCGACAGATTAATGCTGTCGAAATATGGCCCTGTAACGGGATGGTCTATCGTGTAACACGCAGCGGCTTGTTACGTTTCTGGCGAAAAAGTGGCTGGCAGAAAACGGTGCAGCTGACATGAGCAGTGACAGGAACACGGTGGCACAAGCTCGGATAAGTAATCGAAGACCTCTTGCTGCCGAGCTGGAATCAATGGATGTACCTCAGTTGTTACGCAAGATTTATGCGGCGCGTGGAGTTGGAAGTACACACGAGTTGTCAAAATCGCTAAAAGACTTATTACCTCTGACTGATCTGAAAGGGGTAGAGCAGGCAGCTGAAATACTGGCTCAGGCCATTATCACAGGTAAACATATCCTGATTGTTGCAGATTTTGATGCGGATGGTGCAACATCCTGTGCGGTGGCTATGCGGGCATTGCGGCTCATGGGGGCAAGCCAGGTCAGCTATGTCGTTCCCAACCGTTTTGAATATGGCTATGGGTTGACCCCCGAGATTGTTGCGGTCGCGGCAAAACAGTCACCCGATGTGCTGGTTACCGTCGATAATGGCATCTCCAGTATAGAAGGTGTCGCGGCGGCACGTACGGCTGGCATACAGGTGGTGGTGACAGACCATCATTTACCGGGCAAGGAGTTGCCTGCAGCCGATGCGATCGTTAATCCAAATCAGCCTGACGATAGTTTCGTCAGCAAGAACCTGGCCGGCGTGGGTGTGATTTTTTATACGCTGTTGGCCGTACGTGGGCAGTTAAGGGAGCAGGGCTGGTTTGATGCACAAGCGCGCAAGGAACCTAACCTTGCCGAGCTTCTGGATCTGGTCGCGTTGGGAACAGTAGCCGACGTGGTGCCACTGGACAGTAACAATCGCATACTGGTAGAGCAGGGCATACGGCGTATTCGTGCCGGTAAAGCCTGCCTTGGTATCAACGCGCTACTGGAAGTGGCTAAACGGGTACCGGCGCAGGTAGTGGCGGCTGACCTGGGGTTCGCTATTGGTCCGCGCATTAATGCTGCCGGTCGTCTGGACGATATGTCATTGGGTATCGAATGTCTGTTAAGTGATGATCCGCAGCAGGCGCGCGAGCTGGCAATACAGCTGGATCAGCTGAACCATGCACGCCGGGAGATCGAGGGTGACATGCGCGAGCAGGCCATGGCCAGTCTGGATGCACTGCAGCTGCAAGACAAAGCTTCACTGGCCTTGGGCCTGTGTATCTATGATCCGGACTGGCACCAGGGCGTGATTGGCATTCTGGCCGCTCGCATTCGTGAACAACTACACCGGCCGGTGATCGCATTTGCACGCTGCGGGGATGATGAAATCAAGGGTTCGGCGCGTTCGATACCCGGCCTTCATATCCGTGATGCGCTGGATGCGGTTGCCAGCCAGCAACCCGAATTACTGAGCAAGTTTGGCGGTCATGCCATGGCCGCCGGGTTGAGCCTGAGGGAGCAGGACTTACCGGTTTTTCAGCAGGCCTTTGATCAGGAGGTGCGTCGGCACCTTGGTAGTGACGATTTACACGAAAAAATTCAGTCAGATGGTGCGCTTGAAGTGCAGGATCTGAGTATGCAAACTGCACAGATGTTGCGAGACGGCGGGCCCTGGGGTCAGGGTTTTCCGGAGCCCAGCTTCGATGGTGTGTTTGAGGTGGTCCAGTATCGTCTGCTGGCAGAAAAACACCTGAAGATGGTACTCAGGGCCGAACACAGCGATATCTGTATCGATGCGATCGCGTTTAATGCGAGCCAGAAAGGCTGGCCATTGCAGCCCGATAACGTGCATCTGGTCTACCGTCTGGATATCAACCACTACCGCGGTAACAGCAGTTTACAGTTAATGGTCGAGCATATGGCAGCTATATAAACTTATCATTTTCCCTGGTTATTCCTTCTCCCAAAGGGAGAGGGAGATAACTGGACTACTGCGCATACTTATCTTCTTTTGCCATAAGCGTGCGGCCTGCGTATCATTACATCCTTTTGAATTAACAAGTACCTATAAGCCATGATCGAAGTCAATCCAGTATTAAACCAGATTACCGACCTGAAGGGACGCGCAGACTCCCTGAGGGGGTATCTTTGACTATGAAAACAAGAAAGAACGCCTGACCGAAGTCGAACGCGAGCTGGAACAACCGGATGTCTGGAATGAGCCTGAAAGGGCACAGGCGCTGGGCCGTGAACGGGCGATGCTGGAGCGTATTGTTCATAATCTGGACCACATCAGCTCCACGCTGGAAGATGCAGCCGAATTGCTCGAAATGGCCGTAGAAGAAGATGATGAGGCGGCCGCGCAAGAGGTGGCCGCTGATGTTGCAGCCCAGGAAACGGTGGTCAAGGATCTGGAGTTCCAGCGCATGTTCTCTGGCGAAATGGACGCCAGTAACGCCTTTGTGGATATTCAGGCCGGTTCCGGTGGTACCGAAGCCCAGGACTGGGCTGAAATGCTGCTACGCATGTATTTACGCTGGGGTGAGCGGCGCGGCTTCAAGACCGAGCTGATCGAATGCTCCGGTGGTGAGGTGGCTGGCATCAAGAGTGCCACGATACGCTACGAAGGTGACTACGCCTTTGGCTGGTTGCGCACCGAGATAGGGGTACATCGACTGGTACGTAAATCACCATTCGATTCCGGTAATCGGCGTCACACATCGTTTGCAGCCGTGTTTGTGTCACCCGAGGTAGACGACGATATCGATATCGACATCAATCCGGCAGATTTGCGTATCGATGTCTATCGCGCCAGTGGTGCGGGTGGCCAGCATGTTAACCGTACCGAGTCAGCCGTGCGTATTACCCACAAGCCGACCGGCGCGGTAGTGCAGTGCCAGAATGATCGATCACAGCATAAAAACAAGGCCACTGCGATGAAGCAGCTCAAGGCCAAACTGTATGAGCTGGAACTGCAGAAACGAAGTGGTGAACAGCAGGCCGTGGAAGACACCAAGTCCGATATCGGCTGGGGCAGCCAGATTCGTTCCTACGTTCTGGACCAGTCACGCATCAAGGATTTGCGTACCAACGTAGAAACCGGAAATACCCAGGCCGTACTGGACGGCGACCTGGATATGTTTATAGAAGCCAGCCTGAAAAGCGGCATTTGAGAACCCTACCATCATGAATGATAAAACTGACGAACATCGACTGATTGCA
>ENA-ORDP01000198-ORDP01000198.1-marine-sediment-metagenome-genome-assembly--contig:-NODE-198-length-40632-cov-7.470439_pt1 | contig 40632 bp, 33 predicted proteins | sample MGYA00248627_ERZ508539 | MGnify/ENA primary metagenome ERZ508539 (study PRJEB26208, sample SAMN05571518) | marine sediment metagenome | biome: deep sea; feature: Hydrothermal vent; material... | reverse complement strand
ATCCTACTGTTTTTCGTGGCAAGCCACGGGGAATTAAACCCAAAGAGATTAATATGTTACGTATTCAAAAAAAAACGGGCGCATAAAGCGCCCGCTCTTCGGTATCCATAGCGTACTACAACTGAAAATTTGGTCTCCCCTTATTCCCGCTGGCCTTACAAGGCTTCTTCGCCAGATTCACCGGTGCGAATGCGCACCGCCTGTTCAATAGCTAAAACAAAGATTTTACCATCGCCGATTTTACCGGAATTGGCTGCTTTGGTAATGCCTTCGATAACCTGATCTACCAAATCCTCCCTGACCACCGCCTCAACCTTTACCTTGGGCAAGAAATCAACCACATATTCCGCACCACGATAAAGTTCAGTGTGACCCTTCTGGCGCCCAAAACCCTTGACTTCCGTTACCGTAATCCCCTGTACTCCCATTTCAGACAGAGCTTCACGTACGTCATCAAGCTTGAAAGGCTTGATGATTGCCATAACCATTTTCATATGAATCACTCCTGAAAAAGGAACCTGTCTGGTCTCAGACAGGTTCGTTGCTAACAAAGCAGAAACGGGCTAGAACATATAAATGGCTTCAAACGCCAGCGTATTCTGCGACTTGCCCTTGCTTCCATCCGCTTTGGCAAAATAATTTACGTCCGACGAATCCCGGCGCACTTCCCCTCGCAGCTCGATGTTTTTGCTGGGGGCATAGGCCAGGGTCAGCGTGGCTTCCTTCCATTTCTGCACTAAACCGGTACGATAACCATCCTTGTCATTAAAGGATTCAATACGCGCCGCCGTACGCCATTTGTCTGCTATAACATAATTGGCATACAGCGCAACACCCGACCACTTGGCCGTGCCGGTGCCATTGAGCGCATTTTTCTGGCTGCCGGAATCAATATTGAGCACAAAGGACAGGGCGTCAGACGCATTAAGCGTCGCCACGATATCCACCAGACTTCGATTGCCCTCTGGGCCTATACCATAGCCATTGACCTGCTCGTTGCCACTCATGGTCTGAACAGAAATATCCCAGATATCCGACGGTGCATAATGTGCTTGAAGCTCGACCGACTTGCTCTTGTTATCATCTTTGAGATTATCCCAGCCATTGTTGATACCGGCTGTGAACGTCCAGGCGCCTCCCGTGGCATAACTGGCGCGCACACCCGTGTGGGTGAAAGGGATCGCATAACCAAACAGAATGGAGCGTGAGAAGTTCAGATTATCCTTGCTTTCAATGACTTCAGCACCATCCAGGGTTGCAAACTTACCAAACATGACCGAGCTGTTGCCACTGGCATAATTGACGTAGGCTTGCTGAACATCAAAATTACCGGAATTGCCCGAACCCCCCGACGCGCTCACGCCAGTATCCGACCCGGCATTCAGCACCACGGCCCCGCCAAAACCTTCTTTGGACAACTTACTGATGGATAGGCCCAGCATATTGACATTAAAGGAATTGGGTTCGGTATCAAAAATTCTACCTGTTGTTCTACCCTGAGTGCTATAGGTATAAGAGGTATCCGCATAGCCGCTGACTTCAATTCCGGAAGCATCCAGCACCTCGCCCAGTGTCGGCGCTGCAGCATTTGCCCATACCGGAACCATCGCCAATGAGCCGGAAATAAGCCACCTCGTCATTGTTTTCATAATCATTTTCTCCCCAAAAGTTAGTCAGGATTAATAACACATTTTACTTCCCGCAAATCCTTGCAGGTACTTAGCCCCCCTTACTGCACAGGCCATGCCAGCAAAATATAAACTTATATTTCAGAAACTTAGCGACAGACCTCCAGAAAACGCATCTTTCTTGTGCACCATCAGGCATCAGCCCCAGATGGGGCGCACCACTTCTGTGCATTTTACCCATAAAAAAGCCCGTCTTAAGACAGGCTTTTTCTTTGATTTGGAGGCCACGTAAATATAATCGAATCGGGACAACTATCTGTTTTAACCGCCTCCGTGAAATTTACAGATCAAAGGCATGCGACCAGGATGCCGCGAAGTAGATATCCCCGGCATTAGCTAACCTGGATTTATTGTTCTTGTCCAGCGAAAAGGTAAACTCGCCTTTGGTAATGGCCGCCCTGACGTGGACATAGCTTTCATAGGCAGGATCATCAAACTGGTATGTGCCCAACAACAGCGTCAAGGCCAACCCCTTTTTTAGATCCACCTCCGTTGCCGCACTCAGATAGATATCGTTGGACTGGCTGGTTCCCTGCTTGTTCAAGGTCAGCGCCGCCTGCAGGGTCATCACGCTGAAATCCATGTTCAGATAAGCCTCGGTGGTATCCTGGTAGTTGCTGCCACCCGGATAGTTATACATAATCAGACCAGCATCATATTTGGTTGACTTTGTCTTTCCGCTATAACCACCATAAAAATCCAGCTCATAATCGCCCCCCGCCATGCTGGAACTCCACACCCCGGCATACCCCCCCTTCTTGCGGTGGTAGTCCACCCCGCCCGAAGCCGCCGCCATATTATTTGAACGGCTCACGCCACGCCAAACATAGTTCGAGGTCACGCCAAAATTAGCACTGAGCTGATAATCAGCCGGTGCGGCATGGGACGGGTCGGCCAGCAGACTACTGGTGACGAATAAACTGGCAAGCAAGCATTTTCTGTACTGCATAACAGGGGCTCCCTCTCTGGCCATAAAAATAGAATTGGCCTATGTTATCAAAAAGCAACTCACACTATAATGATTAAAACAGTAAAGGTATCAACCATGACAAAAAACGACCCTCTCGACAGCATGATTGATCGCATTATGGCGGGGCTGCCTGCCAGTCTGACCACCCTTGGCCGGGATGCGGAGAAAAATATTCACGCTGCGCTTAAAAGCACTCTGCGAAAAATGGATCTAGTCACACGGGAGGAGTTTGATATACAACATGATGTCCTCATCCGCACCCGAAGCCGACTGGAAGCCTTGGAAGAACAGGTAAAAAATCTGGAAAGAAAAGAATAAGGATCCACTCAGGGATTCACTAAACCGTTCCCGGAACTTTCGATCTATAAAAAAATTACGTGCGGTCTTTTCTGCGAAATCCACCCTGGGCGAGTTTTATTTTATGCACCGTATTAGTGCGCCATGGTACCCAGGCTTGTTGTACTTTGGTGCAACTGATGTTCGTCAAAATTCTAAAACAATCCTAATTGCATGTATCTTATGAATTTTTCGTATTGGCATAGCCTGTGCATTTGTTTGTCCGCAAGATGGCATTTTCAATGCGGAGGTCATGGCATGCTGATAACTAAAAGTGCCTGCGGACTTCAGGGAGTTGGGGGTGAATCGGTTTTTAATAATTGGTTTAGGAGGTTGATGAAATGAAATTGGTAATGGCAATCGTCAAGCCTTTCAAGCTCGATGATGCACGTGAGGCGCTCTCCGATATTGGTGTGCAGGGCATTACGGTCACCGAGGTGAAGGGTTTTGGTCGGCAAAAAGGTCACACCGAGCTCTATCGCGGTGCGGAATACGTGGTGGACTTTTTGCCTAAGGTTAAAGTCGAAGCCGTGGTTAGCGATGATCTGGTCGACCAGGTGATCGAGGCCGTCAGCAAGGCGGCGAATACCGGCAAGATCGGGGATGGCAAAATTTTTGTCATGGATGTTGAACGAGCTGTACGTATTCGGACCGGCGAAAGCGGTATCGAAGCACTATAACGGGGGAGGATCTCGAAAATGTTGAAGTTAATTAAGACGCGTCTAACGCTTGGGCTGGTGACGCTTGCAGGGGTTATTTTTCCTACACTGGCCTATGCACAAGACAAACTCTCGTCCGGTGATACCGCCTGGATGTTGACCGCTACGGCCCTGGTACTCTTTATGACCATTCCAGGCCTGTCACTCTTTTACGCCGGTATGGTGCGAAGCAAAAATGTGCTCTCGGTCTTGATGCAGTGTTTTGCTATCACCGCCTTGGTGACGGTACTCTGGGTCGTCTACGGTTACAGTATCGCTTTCGGCGGTCCAGGCGCCTATTGGGGCGGTCTCTCGAAGATGTTTTTAAAGGGGGTGACCGTAAATTCCATGAGCGGCACCATTCCTGAAACGGTCTTTATGGTCTTTCAGATGACCTTTGCCATTATCACCCCGGCCTTGATTGTCGGTGCCTTTGCTGAGCGTATGAAGTTTTCCGCCATGTTGATCTTTATGGCCGTTTGGTTGACCGTTGTCTATGCCCCGATCACCCATTGGGTCTGGGGTGAGGGCGGCTGGCTCGGGAGTAGAGGCATCCTCGACTTCGCCGGGGGTACCGTCGTGCATATCAATGCAGGTATCGCGGGTCTGGTAGCAGCTATTGTGATGGGTAAACGCAAGGGGTATCCCACGACTGCGATGCCGCCACACAACCTGGGTTACACCATCATTGGCGCGTCCATGCTGTGGGTCGGTTGGTTTGGGTTCAATGCCGGCAGCGAGCTGGCGGCAGACGGTACCGCCGGTATGGCGATGGCGGTGACTCAAATCGCGACCGCCATGGCGGCGATTGCCTGGATGTTCAGCGAGTGGCTAATCCATGGCAAACCCAGCGTATTAGGTATTGCCTCAGGCGCCGTTGCGGGCCTGGTAGCCATTACCCCCGCTTCCGGCTCAGTCGGACCGATGGGTGCCCTGGCCATTGGCGCGGCAGCCGGTGTCGGCTGTTTACTGGCGTCCACCAAACTCAAACGCGCCATGGGCTACGATGACGCCCTGGACGTATTTGGAGTCCATGCAGTGGGCGGCATTATAGGGGCCATGTTGACCGGTGTGTTTTGCGCGACCTCATTGGGCGGTACGGGTTTCGGAGGCAATATCACCAGCATCGGCGGACAACTCGGTGTGCAGTTCACCGGTGTGATGGTTACACTGATTTATAGCGGTTCTGCCACCTGGGTGATTCTGAAAGTCATTGATTCAATCATAGGTCTGCGGGTCAGTGAAGATGCCGAAACCGAGGGACTGGATCTCGCCGAACACGACGAGCGCGGTTACATACTATAAAAAGTGAGTATGGAAAGCCGGTGAAAACAGCGATGTTTTTCACCGGCTTTTCACACACTCCATAAACCGGCATTCACGCTCTATCCGCACGGCCCAGCATACAGCTAAGTCATTGTAATAAAATGTGTTTTCGTATATTTTCTCGAAGCATTCTGTACATGGCAAAGTAGCGGAATCTCAAACAATACTTGACCCTGAAACCTTAATAAGCCTTAATACCCCTCAGAATGGATCGGGGCAAAACATCAAACACCGTGGCACCCCACCCTCGTCTCCGCTAACGAATAATTTCCAGGGAATGGAATACCATGTCTCTCGCCGTCATCTACAGCCGCGCGCAATGCGGTATTGAAGCCCCCCTGGTTTACGTTGAGACCCATCTGGCCAATGGCCTGCCGATGCTGTCTATCGTCGGCCTGCCTGACACCGAGGTCAAGGAAAGCAAGGATCGGGTCCGTGCCGCCCTGCTCAACAGCCATTTTGAATTTCCCGCCCGGCGCATCACCATTAATCTCGCCCCGGCCGATCTGCCCAAGGGCAGTGGCCGTTTCGATCTGGCCATTGCACTCGGCATCCTCGCCGCCTCCGGACAAATCCCACAACAGTCACTCGCGGACTATGAATTTTTTGGCGAACTGGCCTTATCCGGTGAGCTGCGCCCGGTACATGGCGTGCTGCCCGCAGCGCTCCACACCCGTAAGATGCAGCGCAAACTGGTTCTACCCCGTAGCAATGCCGATGAAGCCGGCCTGATTTCAGGTGTAGAGATCATTCCAGCGGATCACCTGCTGGATGTCTGCGCCCACCTCACCGGTCAGCAAAGGCTCTCCTTTCATCCACATGCACAAGAAACAAGACCCGTTCAGTACCCGGATCTGGCCGATGTCAAAGCCCAACCCCATGCCAGACGCGCACTTGAAATTGCCGCCGCAGGGGGACACAGTCTGTTGATGATCGGCCCCCCCGGGGCCGGTAAAACCATGCTGGCCAGCCGCCTGCCGGGGATTATGCCGAACATGGATGAGGACGAGGCCATACAGAGCGCGACCGTCTATTCCGTCAGCTCCCAGGGTTTTTCCGTCACGAACTGGAAACAGCGCCCTTTTCGCGCCCCGCACCACACCGCCTCCGCCGTGGCTCTGGTTGGTGGCGGCAGTCAACCCAGGCCGGGGGAAATTTCACTGGCACACAATGGCGTACTGTTTCTGGACGAATTACCGGAATTTGACCGCCGGGTACTGGAAGTGTTGCGGGAGCCACTGGAATCCGGCCTGATCACCATTTCACGTGCCGCGCATCAGGCCGAGTTTCCGGCCCGCTTTCAGCTAGTCACTGCCATGAACCCCTGCCCCTGCGGCTACCACGGCCAGAGCGATGGCCACTGCCGTTGCAGTCCGGAACGTATTCAACGCTATCGAAATAAAATCTCCGGTCCCTTGCTGGACCGTATTGACATGCACATCGAGGTATCTGCTGTGCCACTGGATATACTGAAAAAGGCAAGCCAGGAGGAAAACAGTACGACCGTTCGCACCCGGGTACAACAGGCACGGGAACGTCAGCTCGAACGCAGCCCGCTTCCAAATAACGGCCTTGATAACCGAGGCATCGAAAGCTTCTGCGCTATCAACCAGGCCGGAGACGCCCTGATTGAGCAGGCCAGCCGGCAATTGAATCTATCCGCCCGCGGCTACCACCGAATCCTGAAAGTCGCCCGCACCATCGCCGATCTGGCAGAAGCAGACACTATCCAGCCGTCACACCTGGCAGAAGCTATTGGCTACCGGCACATCCCACCTCCAGCCGATTCAGTATCCCCCGGCCTTGCCCTCAAACAACACGTCATCAGCAAAAAACATCTGCAGTAAACTGGCAAAAACTTCCGGCGCGATGACGCTGTGTTTATTAGCACTGTCCACCATTCCCTTGCGCAAGCTCTGACGCACCTCGGCGCTACCCGTGAGATCAAAAATAATATCGACATTTTCTCCCATTTTAATCACTTCGGTGGCATCCTCATAAACCGGCACACCGTTCTGGGAAAAACCCAACGCAACAGGCGAGTCCGTATGATGATGGGCCACTGCAACAATCTCAATCGGCCGGTGACCTTCCTGGATTTTTTCGAGAAAATGCTCGGCAAAATCCTCACCGACATCGCCCAGCCCTAACAAAGCAACCCTGATTTTATGACTCATAATCGGACTCCATACTTTATTGTTGTATTCATGATACATCGGCGTCCAGCGGGATTTCTGAACAGAAAATCCACTATTTGTCCGGATTATTTCTGCTCAAAAAGCCTGGCACCGGCAACAGAGTCGTCTATAGTAATGGTAGATACCTCGGGCAATACCCGGGGCAAAATCGGAGGACGTAATTATGGCAATGTCGATCTCATTACTGGAATACCTGGAGTGGGAAGGCGTGGATTACGAGCTGGTGCACCATGCCTGGATCAGCGGCAGCATGCGTACGGCTGAAGCCGCACATATTCCGGGCGAAAAACTGGCCAAATGTGTGGTGCTGGAAGATGAGACCGGTTATCTGATGGCCGTCCTACCTGCCACCCACACGGTCGAAATCGAAACGCTGAGTGAAGAGCTGGGACGTGATCTGCAACTCGCCACCGAAAATGAAATCAAGGATATGTTCGAAGACTGCGCCACAGGCGCCATCCCCCCCATGGTCAAAGCCTTTGGCTATGACGCGGTCATCGATGACAGTCTGAACGAATGTGACGAAATTTATTTTGAAGCCGGCAATCATACTGAGCTGGTGCATCTGAGTGGCGAAGATTTCACCGATCTCACCGCTGATGCCCCCCACCTTCGATTCAGTCACCATTGCTGAGACTGGGGGCGCATCCTGTTGATGCGCCCATTTTCTCCGGGTATAAAAAAATTACGCGCCAGGCAAACGGCTTCCCCGTAAATGTCAATCTCGATCTTTTGCGGATCAGCGCCTACAATGGCACTTTCGAGATAAATCCCCGACATCATGCAAGCCGCTCTCAATCCCCGCCAGTTAGCCGCGGTCAAGCACCTTGATGGCCCCTCACTGGTCCTGGCCGGCGCAGGCAGCGGCAAAACCCGGGTGATTACCCGGAAAATCGCCTACCTGATTCAGCGTTGCGGCATCGATCCGCGCAACATCGCTGCTGTTACCTTTACCAACAAAGCCGCCCGCGAGATGAAAGGCCGGGTGAAAAAACTACTGGAAAAAAATCAGGGCAAGGGACTGCGCGTCTCAACTTTTCATACTCTTGGCCTGGATATCATCCGCCGTGAGCTTGAGATATTGGGATACAAGGCGGGCTTTTCCATCTATGACAATACCGATAGTGTGGCCCTGCTCAAGGAGTTGATGAAAAAGGCCTTCGGTGATCATGGTAACCAGGCCGAAAAGAACCTGTGGCAAATTTCAAACTGGAAAAGCGCTTTCATTCAACCGGATCAGGCATTAAAAGAGGCTAACGGCGATCCCGTTCTAAGCACCGCAGCCACATTATACGAACAATATAACCATCATCTGAAAACCTATAATGCCGTCGACTTTGATGATCTGATCATGCTGCCGGGCCTGCTCTTCCGCGAACATCCCGAGGTACTGGAACGCTGGCAAAACCGGATCCGCTACTTGCTGGTGGATGAATATCAGGACACCAATACCGCCCAGTACGAGCTGGTAAAAATGCTCACCGGCGTGCGTGGCAACCTGACCGTGGTGGGCGATGACGATCAGTCCATCTACACCTGGCGCGGCGCCCAGCCGGAAAACATGGCCCTGCTGAAAGAGGATTTCCCCAATCTTGAAATCATCAAGCTGGAGCAGAATTATCGTTCCACCCGCCGGATTCTGCATGCCGCCAATACCCTGATTGCCAATAATGCGCACATCTTCGAGAAAAAACTCTGGAGCGATCTCGGGCACGGCGATCCTATCCGTATTATACGCGTGGCCAACGAAGAAGCCGAAGCAGAGCAAATCATATCCGAACTTCTGCATCATAAATTCGTCAACCGCACAAAGTTCAAAGACTACGCCATACTCTATCGCGGCAACCACCAGTCCCGCCTGTTCGAACGTGCTTTGCGAGAACATGATATACCCTATTATTTGAGCGGCGGCACGTCCTTCTTCGCCTATGCAGAAGTCAAGGACATCATGTCCTACCTGCGCCTGCTGGCCAATCCCGAGGATGACAATGCTTTCGTGCGCATCATCAACACGCCACGCCGGGAGATTGGCCCGGGCACACTTGAAAAACTGTCCCTCTACGCCAGCGAACGCAATAGCAGCCTGTTCAATGCCTGTTTTGAACTGGGACTGGCGCAACACCTCTCTGCACGCGCCGCTGAACGCCTGCATATCTTTTGTGACTGGATACTGGAGCTGGCCAACAAAGCGGAAAATGGCGAGCCGGTGGAAACCATCCACCTCATGCTGCGCAACATTGATTATGATCAGTGGTTACTGGATAACGGCAAGGACGAAGCACAGGCCAACCGACGCATCGGGAATATCAAGGAACTCCTCAGCTGGATAGCCCGTATGGCTAAAACCACTCCCGAAGCCAGTTTGGGCGAACTGGTCGCCCGGCTCACCCTGCTCGACACCCTGGAACGGGAAAATGAAGACGATCGCGGCGACCAGGTAAGTTTAATGACCCTGCATGCCGCCAAAGGGCTGGAATTTCCTAATGTCTATCTTGTCGGTGTGGAAGAAGAATTGCTGCCTCATCGCAATAGCATTGAAAATGACACTATCGAAGAAGAGCGTCGACTGGCCTATGTCGGCATCACCCGTGCGCAGAAAAACCTGACCCTGAGCTTCGCCCAAAAAAGAAAACGTTACGGAGAAGTCGCCGACTGCACGCCTAGCCGATTCATTGATGAGCTGCCCAGCGATGATCTGCAATGGACCGGAGAAGGGGTGAAAATGGATCCACAAGAGCGTCTGCAACGGGGCCAGGCGCATCTTGCCAATCTGAGAGAAATGCTTGCGAAATAGCCCTTTCTCAGACAGAAGCCTAGCTGGAATAAGCAAAAAATTGCCGCCTAAAAGCAGAGGATTTCCCTGGTTCCCACGCTCTGCGTGGGAACCCATACCTTTCTCACCACTGGAACCCCATAACCATACAGTCTGACCACCGCTTATGCATTCCCACGCAGAGCGTGGGAACGAGAAAGGCGCAAACTCGCCCCGACAATCAACAGAATCAGTCTGTTAGACGAACCCCGCCCATCGCGGTATAATCAACGGCGCACAGATATGCGCCCGTAGCTCAGCTGGATAGAGTACCGCCCTCCGAAGGCGGGGGTCACAGGTTCGACTCCTGTCGGGCGCACCATCTTCAGGTGATCGGTGATATGACTCCGGCCTTTACCCGCAGAGTCACGCAGGAATCACTGACCGCAGCCATGCTCTTTGACCAATTTCACCCTGTAAAGTCACTCATAAAAATTTATTTTTTATAACAACTTCACTGATATCGAGCTGACCCGCTCTTGGCCAGGCTTCTTTCGTAGCCTTGCCAATGGCGACAAACATGGTAATCACATGATCATCGGGAAGATCAATGAGTTGCGCGACCTTGTCAAAATCAAACCCATCCATGGGACAGGAATCATAGCCCAGCGCTTTGGCGGCAAGCATCAAGGTTTGCGCAGCAATGCCACAGGATCGCATGGTCTCATCCCGTTGCACCTGATCTTTGCCTCTATAGTAGGCGTCAATAGACGGCAGCATGAAATCCTGAACTTCCTTTTTCGCATTAGCCCAATAGCGAACCGGATCCTTTTCCCATGCTTTTAAATCCGCACACATAATAATAAACAAAGCGCTATCCGTGACTTGTGCCTGATCCCAGGCCGCTTCCCTTATTTGTTTTCTTAAGTCATTATCCTTTACCACCACAAATCGCCAGTGTTGTATGTTAAATGCTGTCGGTGACAACATCGCTAATGACAACAATTCATTTTCTTCCTCATCGGTCATAACATGCTCAGGGTTAAAATTCTTAATCGCGCGACGAGTTCTAATGGCCTCTTTTGTATCCATGCTTCTCTCCAGGGTGAAATTAATAAACAAATCTGATAATATTCGATAAGTACGAATTAAGTAAGAACGCACATTTTTGTGGCATAGGCACAAAATGTATACTATCAATCGTTGCATAAGTATTTGCATCATAGCCCCCTCTCCCTCCGGGAGAGGGTTGGGGTGAGGGGATAAAATACATGCGAATACTTATGCAACGATTGATACAAGAAGAAGCGTAATCCATGAATAACGACAGGCCAGACTGCAGTTTTGGATGCCCGGTGGAAGCAGCTTTAGCGGTAATAGGAGGAAAATGGAAAGGAATCATCCTTCATCACCTGAATAACGAAACCCGGCGCTTTAATGAACTAAAACGGCTTATTCCCGGCATTACTCAACGAATGCTCACCAAGCAGCTCAGAGAACTGGAAGCCGATCAAATCATACATAGAAAAATATTTCCGGAAATTCCGCCGAAGGTAGAATATTCTTTAACCGCTTTTGGACTGACGCTTACCCCCATCCTTAAATCACTTCAGGACTGGGGCATGAAGTACATTGAGAAAATCACCCTCATCCGCAACCGGATCTGAATCAGGCTACCCGCCCGGATCAAGATTGGAAAAATAAACCACCCCGCCGCAAGCTGGCGGGGTATTAAGGGGTAGCATGCTGATGGGTTTCGCTTCGTCGCTCTACCCATCCTACTGTTCTTCGCTGCAAGCAGCGGGGAATAACGCCCAAAGAGATTCAATTCCTGATAACTGCGCTAATGCCGGATCGAACGTAGCAAGAGCCTATTTCATATAGGCATTAATTTAACCCGCCTCTTTTTATCCATGCATCATAAATCTTTTTATTCCACTGACTTTGAAAAAAAGCAATCACTTCATTTTTTTCGCTTTCTGACAACTTCTCTTTAAACGCCGGCATTTTTCCACCCAATGGAACGCCTCCGTTATTTATGGTCCTTTTCAGCATACTCAAAGAATGATGCCAGGTATGTGCGGTTCCATCCAGGGGGGGAGGCGGATATGATCCATTTGATGATTTTCGTGTCCAGCTAAATGTTCCCTGTGCATTGCCGCCGTGACATGCTGCACAGTTTTTTCCAAATACAACACGCCCATTATCAACCTGTGATTGCGTGTACCATCTGCCATCAATTTTCGCTTCATCATTGTTTTCTCCACAACTTATGATCAGAAATGGAAAAACAAGGAACAATAATATTTTCATCATTTTATGTACTCCATAATATATTGGTTTATTCAACCTTGTTCAGCGTAAATCAAGAAGACAACACGTTTTTTATTCTTCAACAATTCTTTCTCTCTAATACTTCCAGCACAGAGCGCATAACCTGATTAATGTTTGAGAACCTTTGAGGGCTTGAAAGTATTTCATTTTTTGATTGGACATACGATGAGCCATCAAGTTCATCGCCACAGTGATCTATCAGTGATATCGCTGACTCCAATGTGGTCTCCAGGTGAAATTGAAAAGCCAGCACACGATCATCCATGATAAATCCCTGATTTTTACATGCTACGCTCTCTGCCAGAAGAGTGGCATCTTCTGGAATATCAAACGTGTCTCCATGCCAATGAAATACTTCGATTTTCTCAGGTATTACCTTTGCCAGGATAGTGCCCTCCGCTTTTGCAGAACGCCTTATATCAAACCAACCAATTTCTCTATGTATATTCCCATATACTCTGGCGCCAAGCACGTCAGCGATGAGTTGTGCTCCCAGGCATATTCCTAAAACAATTTTCCCGGAATTAATGGCATCACGAATAAACTCTTTTTCCGCCCTCAGCCAGGGATAAATTTTCTCGTCATAAATACCCATAGGGCCACCCATAACAATCAGCCAGTCAATGTCTTTGAGCAAAGGCAAGTCCTGGTTTGCATATAAATGAGTGGACGATAATTGATGGCCCTTTTCTTTTAAAACGGCCTCCATACTGCCCAAACCTTCAAAGGGTACGTGTTGTAAATGATGGACTTTCATATTATTTCCGTTGATATCTGGCACGAGGTATAAATTTCGAATTTATTTATGCCGCTATTTTAGAAGAGGTATAGAACACCGTGTTCTGACCGGGATTATCTCTTTATAAAATAAGGCACCGCGACCAACGCAGAGCCTACAATGACTAACATGTAAACATTGGATATAAAATAGGGGAAAACAAATAAAGCGACACCGACAAGTAATGGAACGACTGCTTTTTGCTTTTTTCCATAGGTGAAAAAGCCGAGACCGATGCCCCCGAATATTACTCCCCAGATAAGTAACGACGTATTTCCCATCTTTGAACTTACTGATTTCTACTCTCAATCGACACAGGCACGGTAAAAGCACCGGTTAGCCGGTGCTGTTGTATAAATTTCAGTATAACATTTTACTATTGAGTCAGTAGTCATGGCGAGTCCGGGCTGATTTCCGGACCTTCTACATCCAGAGTGATATTGGCTAAATAACCAGCATGTGTGTCTCAACGATACATGCTTTTGCCTTTATCAGCATATATATTAGCGTTTATTGATGGACAGATAAGCTTTTGACTTTTAAAAAATACTCGTGGGAATACCGCAGGTTTAAATGTATACATATCGTATAAATTCTCAGTGAATTATAGAATCGATCTATATCTTTACAGCCCACCTGGGCCTGTGAAAATTATGACATAGGTCATAGATTGAAGCATTTCAGACGCGATATTTACTAAAGTGATATGGTGTAATCTCTGTGAAAGATTTAAAGTTCCACGACTTCTAAGCCAGCTTCTATCTGGAATGACTTAATGAAAATATTGATAGCGGATGACCATGCACTGTTCCGTCAGGGACTGCTCTATACCTTACAATCGCTGGGTGATGATGTGGAAGTGATGGAAGCTAACAATGCGGCGGAAGTCCTCGACTACGTTGAGGGGCACACCGATCTGGATCTGGTTCTGATGGATCTGGACATGCCGGGCATCGATGGCTATTCCGGCCTCCTCAAGTTACGGGAAAATCACCCGGAACTGCCTGTCGTCATTGTTACCGCGTCTGAATATGAAGCGGATATGCTGCGCATCATCGAAAGCGGCGCTTCCGGCTATATTCCCAAATCCTTGAGCAGTAGTGAAATGCTGGATGCACTGAAGCAAATTCTGGATGGTGAGATTTTTGTGCCCGATCTGTCCTCTACCAGTGGCACTTTCCAGATACGGCAAATTACAGGTTCGGGTCCTCTACTGGCCAGTTTGGACAAAAATGAAGCCGCCGCAGAAATACGATCACGCCTGACTCCGCGCCAGCTCGATGTGCTAAGACTGATGTGCGAAGGCATGTCTAACAAAATCATTGCCCACAATCTGGGTATGGCGGAAGGCACGGTAAAAATTCATGTTACCGCCATTTTGAAAGAATTGAATACCACTAACCGTACCCAGGCTGTCATCATGGCCAAAGAAACAGGCTTTATCTCTGCCTAACTCCGGTCGGCCTCCTGCTGCGATTCATCCGGCACCTGCATTTTTTCGCGCAGTTTCTGCTGATGTATATATTTCAGCAAGGCACGCAGACGTGCAGGCTGCACGGGTTTATGCATCAGGTGGTAGGCATCAGCACCCTCTTCATGCAGTTTATTGATCGCCACATCGCCGGTAATCAGCACGGCCGGAACTGAGCGACCCATGACTTCGAAGATTGATTTGATCGCATCCAACCCGGTCTTGTTATTACGCAGGCGATAATCCGTGAGAATACAGTCCGGCTCTTTGTTCAGTTCCCGAATCTTCTCACAAGCTTCCTCACCGGATTCGGCCGGGATCACTTCACACTTCCAACCCCGCAGCAGTGCATCCAGCGCATCCAGGTTGGAGCGCTCATCATCGATAATCAGGACTTTAAGTTGACGGAGTTCTATTGCGGATGCACGCACAATAGTCGTTTCAGGGGGAGGAATATCCTGTTTTCGGCCCAACGGGACTTCAATACTGAAGTCGGAACCCTTGCCGTGCACTGAGTTGACATACACACGGTAATCGAGCAACTGGCTGATCCTGGCGACGATGGCCAACCCCAGCCCCAGGCCTTTTTCCCGGTCACGCTCCGGGTTATCGATCTGCACATACTCGTCAAAAATTTCCTGCAGGCTGTCTCCATGAATGCCGATACCCGAATCTTCGACACAAATAATAATTTTCCCATTTGCCGGTTTGCAGTAGAGCCTGATCCTCCCCTTCTCCGTATAACGCAGGGCATTGGAGACAAAGTTACGAACCACCCGTTCCAGGAGGATATCATCAGAGTAGACGATTGAATTACAGCAGCTATCGACTATAAACTCCAGTCCCTTACGATCCGCTTCCGGCCGGTAGTCATTTTCAATCTTGTCAAAAATAGTACGTAACCTGAAACTGACAAGGTTTGGTTTGAGTACGCCGGAATCCAGTTTGCTGATATCCAGCAAAGCATTAAACAAATTTTCCAGGGCGGACACCGCCAGCATAATCTTGTCAACGATATGTTTAACTTCAGGGTATTTTATGCGATCACAAAGCGCGCTGGAAAGCAGGGACAGCGCATGCAGGGGCTGACGCAGATCATGGCTGGCAGCCGCCAGAAACCTGGATTTGGCCACATTGGCCAGTTCTGCTGATTCTTTTTCCCGCGTCAGGCGTTCAACCAGTTCAAGGTTCTCAAATCGCAGGCGCAAACTCTCGGCCAGGATGCGGTTCAGACCGTAACCGAATATCATAAAAATGGTGATATAAACAGCAACCAACAGACCTATCGCAATATCAACAAAGTCACCTTCAATCACCACTCGCAGCAACAGGGGAAGCGTAATCAACAGAAAGGAGCTGAAAAACAGCCAGCGCACCATGGATAAAAAAACCAGTGAACCCGCCGCCAGAGCCAATGGAACAACGATCCCAATGGCCTGATATTGCCCCCCATTGGGGATATAAAAAATATACGCGCCCACCCCCCAGATAGAAGCCGACAAAAGTGAAGGAATGAAAAACAGGCGACACCACAGTCCTATGTTCTCAATCTGCACATTTTTCCAATGAAATTCCCAGGCAAAAAACCCACGCACAGCATTGACGCTGAGAATGGCACCCAGCCAGATTAATAATGCGGCATGTACATGCTGGCTCCAATAAACAGCCGTCAGCACCAATGCGGAAAAAACGGATGCCAGTATGACCGACGGAGAATTCCTGAAAAGTGTCTGTATCTGGATATATTCCAGAGTTTCATCCAGTTCCTGTGTCGTCACGCAGCTCTACCTCTGGTTATATCAATCGTTGCAACAGTATTTGCATCATAGCCCCCTCTCCCTCTGGGAGAGGGTGGGGGTGAGGGGATAAAATACATGCGAATACTGTTGCAACGATTGATAACAAGGAAATATATTCTGCCCATGGCTGTGTCCCGTTAACTCCCTCTCCCCCCGGGAAGAAGGGATGGCTCCGATTTTAGAATGCGACAACTTCATGTCTTCCATGATTTTAATTCGCCGAGTGCTCGAAAAATCAGGATTTTGTCAAATATTGCTATTAAAATTGTGAGTTCTATTTATCGGCAGCCGAATATCAGACTCAAGCCCAGAAGACGAACTTTAAAATATTTATTTCGGGTTTCCCGGCCTCCCTGTTTGTCTTCAGACAGATTCCATCGAAGCCCGCACACAGCGCAACACGTCATAATTAAATATACCGTCCAGTGCATCATAAACGGGTTTTAATTTCCCCTGATCCTCCTCATCCAGGTTCAGCAACTCATCCTGAATCATTTTGATCTCCCGCTCATCCATATCAACAACGTCGTCCAGAGATAACACGCCCTGTTCTATTTTTTCCGCCAGGTGAGCATAGATAGTCGACAATTTTAAATTTCTACGTTCAGCAATATCATGAATGCTCATGCCCCGTTTAAATAATTCCAGGGTTTCTTCAACCGTATCACTTGCCGGCAAACAGCGTTTCTCTTTTTCTACATGCGCCTGTATTATGTTTAGAAATTCATCCGCATAAGCGTCCAGTTTATGTTCACCAACACCGGATATTCTGGAAAACTGTTGCCGGTTCTGCGGTTGCCTTTCCAGCATAGCCATTAAAGTTGCATCATGAAAAATAACATAGGGCGGCACCTCTAACTGTTCCGACAATTTTTTCCTGCATGCGCGTAACGCTTCCCAAAGATACTTATTTGACTCATTAATTCCGGTCTTTTGTTTTCTTTTTCTAACGGATGTTTTTTCATTCTCAGGCTCTTTTCTGAGCATCAAAGCCTGTTCCCCGCGAAGTACACTGCGGCACTGTTCGGTCAAACGTAACCCCCCATGGCCCTGTATATCAACCGTTAACAAGTTTCGTGCGATAAGTTGTCTGAAAACACCGCGCCACTGTCTGGCATTCAAGTCATCACCTATTCCATAAACGCCAAGCCGATCATGAGAAAAACTTTTAATCCGCTCATTATCTTTACCCATCAGAACATCAGACAGATAATTGACTCCAAATCGCTGCCCGGTTCTATGCACACAGGACAGGGCTTTCTGAGCCACGACGGTGGCATCCCAGGTTTCCACCGGCGTTAGACAGGTATCACAATTACCGCAGGGTTCTTCCAGATGATCGCCAAAATATTTTAGCAGGGCCTGCCGGCGGCAAGTGGTCAACTCGCTAAAGCCCAGCATGGAATCGAGTTTGTGACGTTCGACGCGCTTATGTTGCTCATCCGCCGAAGATGACTCCATCATCTGCTTTAGCGTAAGCACGTCCTGCAGGCCATACATCATCCAGGCAGTTGCGGGCAGGCCGTCACGACCCGCGCGCCCGGTTTCCTGATAATAAGCTTCGATACTTTTGGGTAAATTCAGATGGGCGACAAATCGCACGTCGGGTTTATCGATGCCCATTCCGAAGGCGATGGTGGCCACGATAATAATATTGTCTTCGTTTAAAAAACGATGCTGATTATGCTGGCGATCACGTGCTGGCAAGCCTGCGTGATAAGGTAATGCCGTGAGTCCTTTTCTGCTTAACCATTGCGCCGTTTGTTCAACTTTGTTGCGTGAAAGACAATAAACGATACCGGCATCATTTTCATGTTCATTCAAAATAAAACGTAACAGTGCATCCCGGGCATTACCCTGATTCTGGGAGAGGCGGTAACAGATATTAGGGCGGTCAAAACTGGAGACATAAATTTCTGCCTGTTCCAGCCCCAGACGCTGGATAATCTCCCCTCGTGTCGTGTCATCGGCGGTGGCGGTCAAGGCGATACGCGGTACCTGGGGATAACGCTGATGTAATACTGATAACTGAATATATTCCGGACGAAAATCATGCCCCCATTGGGATACACAATGGGCCTCGTCAATAGCAAACAGAGCAAGAGGTGAGCGATCCAGCAGATTCAGGAACGATTCGGTCATCAATCGCTCTGGCGCAACATAGAGCAAATCGAGTTCCCCCTTGCCTAGTTGTTGTTCGATTTTACGAGCAGTGGTGGCATCCAGGGTGGAATTTAGAAAAGCCGCCTTAACGCCCAACTGCAACAGGGCGCTGACCTGGTCCTGCATAAGCGCGATCAACGGTGACACAATAATCCCCACCCCGGGTCGTAACATCGCCGGGATCTGATAACACAGCGACTTACCGCCACCGGTGGGCATTAATACCACGGCATCGGCGCCCTGCATCAGCTGCTGGATAATATCCTGTTGTGAATGACGAAATTCACTATATCCGAATACGCTTTTCAGAATATCGAGGACTTGATTTTCCATCGCGTTCATTTTTTTGATTTTCAGATATTTAAGGCAAGACTACAAGTTCAACAACAGGGATCAAGAGAGCCTGTCCCATAAAGATCATTTATGCAATCAACACCGGAAATTCGACTTTTTTCGAGGGGGTGAAATGTAAAAGATCTAAAATCAGACTCGGAGGAATGCCTGTAACCCGGATATTCCTCTGATCCTGTTCTTATTCTTTGGAAATAGCCTCGTCAGTAAAATTTGTGGGTAAGTGGTGGCTCAGGAAGTTTCCCGCGCGCTCTGTCGCGACTCACGCTAGTTGTTATCTCCCACCAGCCACCAGTCTAAGCCAGATATAACCACTAATTCCAGCCAGCAGGGATGCGCTAAGAATCCCGGTCTTGGCCATCAGAAGATAGTCAGGCTGGGCGGCAAAACCCAGGTCGGCAATAAAAATCGCCATCGTAAAACCAATGCCGGCGAGAAGGGAAACACCGGCGATCTGTGTAAAGCGGATCTCGGGGGGTAGTTCTGCGATGCCCAGCTTGATAGCGACCCAGCTGCTCAGAGTGATACCGATAAATTTACCCCCAATCAACCCCACGCCAATACCCAGGGTAACCGGATTGCTCAAGGTCTCGCCGAGCGAGTCCAGTTGCAGGGGAATACCGGCATTGAACAGTGCAAAAACAGGAACGACCAGGAATGCAACCGGCAAATGCCAGGCATGCTCCAGCCTTTGCAGGGGCGCTCCCACTCTGAGGATACTATTTTCCAGCGTCTGCACCACTGACCGCATTTCCACATTGTTCATGATGCTCTTGTCCGATTCATAACTTTTATCAAATCGGTTCATGAGATTTTTTACCTGCCGACTGAAGCGCTGTGGATCATATTTCGGAATAGCCGGAACCGTAAATGCGCCCAGCACGCCGGCAATGGTGGCATGCACGCCGGACTTGAGCAAAAAATACCAGAGAAACACCGAGACAATGGCATACGGGGATATCCTTCGAATTCCGGCCCGATTAAAAATAATCAGTACACCGAACAGGGCCAGCGCAATCCACAGCGCGTCATAAACCAGTGTCTCGGTATAGAAAATAGCGATCACCGCCACGGCGCCCAGGTCATCGACAATCGCCAGGGCGACCAGAAAGGTGATCAGTGCCCTGGGCACCCGCCGGGCCAACAGCACCAGTGCACCAATGGCGAAGGCGATATCCGTGGCCATGGGAATGCCCCAGCCGTGCGCCGCAGCGCCATCCGGGTTGAAAGCCAGATAAATCAGTGCCGGCGCCAGCATACCCCCGATAGCGGCGATCATCGGCAGGGCAGCCTTGCGCCAGTCAGCCAGTTCCCCCACCAGTATTTCCCGCTTGAGTTCCAGTCCGACGACGAAAAAAAACAGCGTCATCAGGCCGTCGTTGACCCAGTGATGCAACGTTTTCTCCAGACTCCAGCCGCCAACACTGATGCTCACCGGTATGTGCAGGGTGTGCGAATAAAAACCAGCCAGCGCACTGTTAGCCAGCACCAGCGCCAGAATCGCCGTACCCATGAGCAGCATGCCGCTGGTGGTCTCGCGGTGAATGAATTCCTCGAAAGGAGTAATCACCTTCTCGAACGATTTTTCCCAGGGCGCGTGGTAGATCCCGCTATCCTGATTCTCTGTTATTTGTTTCATTATTCAACCCTTTGCCTGGACTGTCACTGTCGGCCCATTGTCATCAAGATGGGAAGCCCTGTAAACCATAGTGGAAACCTGATTGGTGGAAACGTCAATGAGCATCACATTTTTAGATGTCAAGCCAGCAGAAGCAGGTATTTATCTAAAGCCGCTCGTGACCTGCGCCGATGAATAACACCAGATAAATAGTTGTTTTTCCAGCCCGGGGTAAGTCGTTGAATGCCTATAGAACATGCACCGAAAACCCTGCTCGTCATTGAGCAGGACGCACATACCGCCTATCTCCTGAATTACATGCTCACGCGCGAAGGCTTCGAGGTGATCACCTCGGTAAGTTGTGACGCCACCCATGAGATGATTCAGGCCATGACGCCGGTCAGTGCCGTGTTCCTCGACGTCAATTTTTTGCAACAACATGACTACAGCATTATTCACACCATACGGGGTCTGCCCACCTGGCGCAGCACACCCATTCTGCTACTGGCGGAACAGGCGGAAATGGACTTCGTGAAATCCGGTCTCGAAGCCGGTGCGACCGATTTCATCATCCAGCCCTTCAATGCCGCCGAACTGCTGATGCAAATTGAGCGCCATACGCCACAGAGTCGCACGGCCTGACGCTGTGCAATGATGGGTTTCCACGATACACGTTAAAACCGGTAGGTTGAGCTGAGTAAAACGACGCCCAACCGAGAGTTTAATTAAGAGTAGGCACAGAGCGAAGCGCGAAGTCCAGAGGAAAATCATTATATTTTTCTTGATATTTGCATCTACTAATCGCTATACTTCGTATGCGTGAGTAAATCCTGGGCTATCCGCGACGCACTTGGTGTATCGTAAGCGTTTTTTAAAGACGTCGGATCTAGGGGTCACGCTTTTATTTGCCTAAAAATCAAGAAGTTAATGATAATATACCTAGATGAAAGTGGCGATCTCGGCTGGAAATTCACTGCTCCTTACCGTAACGGTGGCTCGAGCCGCCACCTTACAATCGCTAGTCTTGCTGTGTCTCCACCCAATAAACACCGACCCAAACGTCTTGTAAAGAAACTATACACAAAGTTCAATTGGCCTACAAATGTTGAGAAAAAGTGGGCTGATATGGCTTTGGAAGAACGTGTATTTTTTGCAAAGAAAGCACATGAACTTCGGGTTAACTACCCTGATGACATTAAATATTTATCTATTACAGTCAAAAAACAAAATGTTCAACCACATATAAGAAAAGACGCCAACAAACTTTATAATTACATGATTGGTTTGTCATTGCTCAATGAAATGAGTAAACATGAAACTGTAACATTCGTTCCCGACCCAAGAAGCATAAAAGTAGAAAGCGGAAACAGCCTTCATGATTATTTACAAACTCAACTTTGGTTTGAGATGAGGGCAAAAACAAGCCTCACAACAACACCTTTAGATAGTGCCTCCAGTCTAAATGTTCAATTCTCTGACATGCTTTCAGGAATCGTACAAGGTCATTTTGAAGATGGTAATTCAAAGCCATGGACTGAGCTAAGAAATAATATTAGCTACAAAACTCTTTTCTTTTAAAATATAACAACCTTGTATGGATCATTTTATTAAAGTTCGGTTTCCGCCGGGACCACTTTCATCACTTCTTCCACCGTCGTCAGTCCCTGCGCAATTTTCTGTGCGCCGGACAGGCGCAACTGGATCATGCCGTCTTTGATAGCGACTTTGCGAATGGCGCTGGCGTCGCTGTCCGGGCCGATACTGGCACGCAGGTTGGGGGTCATTTTCAGCATTTCATACAAGCCAATGCGCCCGCGATAACCGGTGTTGCGGCATTGTTCACAGCCTACGGCTTTGAAAAAGGTGCCTTCGCCATTGAGTTTCCACGGGGCCGTCATGCTGCGCCAGACATCCTTGTCGAGGGTGGTCGGCTGTTTGCAGGCCGGGCACAACTGCCGCGTCAGGCGCTGCGCCATGACTCCCAGCAGGGTGGCGTTGATCAAATAGGCGGGGATGCCGATTTCACGCAGCCGGGGAATGGCGGCGGCGGCATCGTTGGTATGCAGGGTAGAGAGCACCAGATGACCGGTGAGGGCGGCCTGAATGGCCATCTCGGCGGTTTCCAGATCGCGGATCTCGCCGACCATGATGATATCCGGATCCTGGCGCAGCAGCGTGCGAATACCCGAGGCAAAGTTCAGGCCGATATTCTGCTGCACCTGCATCTGGTTAAAGCGGGGTTCGACCATTTCGATGGGATCTTCCACCGTACAGACATTCACTTCCGGCAGGGCAATCAGTCTGAGGCTGGAATAAAGAGAGGTGGTCTTGCCCGAACCGGTCGGCCCGGTCACCAGCACGATGCCGTGCGGCTGGGCGATCATCTGCTTCCAGCCTTTGATGTCCCGCTCACTGAATCCCAGCGCGGAAAAATCTTTCACCAGCACATCGGGATCAAAAATCCGCAGCACCAGCTTCTCACCAAAGGCGGTCGGCATGGTGGAGAGGCGCAGTTCGATCTCATGACCATCGGGCATCCGGGTCTTGATGCGCCCATCCTGGGGGCGGCGTTTTTCCACCACGTCCATGCGCCCCAGCACCTTGATGCGACTGGAGACCGCCGTCATCACCGGACTCGGCATTTCATTCACAAGGTGCAGTACACCGTCGATACGAAAGCGGATATTGCCTTTCTCGCGCCGGGGTTCCATGTGAATATCACTGGCGCGCTGGTCGAAGGCATATTGCAGCAGCCAGTCCACAATCTGCACCACATCGTGATCGTTGGCATCCAGTCGTCCGCTCTTGCCCAACTCGACCAGTTGTTCCAGATTGGAAATACCGGGAATATTGTCACCCTTCCCCGAGGTCGCCCGCTGAATGGAATGGCTAAGGGAATAAAACTCATCCAGATAGCGGTTGATATCCAGCGGGCTGGCCAGTACCCGTTTGATGTCCAGACCGGTTACATGCGCCAGCTCCGTCTCCCAACTGCGAACGTAGGGGGCGGCGGTGGCAATCACCACTTCCCGTTCATTGACCTCCACCGGCAGGATCCTGTGACGGCTGGCATACGCCGAGGAGGTCACGGCGGTCACGGCGGTCACGTCGACCTTGAGGGGATCGATGCGAAAAAAAGACAGACCACTGTGATGCGCCAGCCACTGAAGCAGAACATCCAGCGTCAGGGCCTGACCCGCCGTCTGTTTATCCGGCCATTTACGTTCGGCGATAATCACCAGGGGATGAATATCCATCCGGGTGCTGCGCCCCGGCGCGACAAAGGAATCCACGTCATGTTGATCCAGGCGGCCATCACTGACCAGCATCTCCATCAACTGATGCAGACTGAGGTGACGATCCGGTTCGATATTTTGTGCTTTTAGATGCGCCATCACCGATCAGAATTTTTTCCTATAGGGAATTAAGCCCGGCAGGGTGGACACGGGTTTTGTGCCGCACAGGCACGTCCTTCGGTCAGCCACGGGGCACTAAAGTATTATTAACCTGTAACGTGCTGATGGGTTTCCCTACTGGACTTCGCGCTTCGCTCTACCCATCCTACTGTTTTTTGCTTCGTTCTATCCATCCTGTTTTTTGCTGCAAGCAGCGGGGAATTAAACCCAAAGCGATTAAAACGCGTCAGCACAAAAGCCGTACTCAGAGCCTGCCGTACTGCATTTTGTATCTTTTCCCTTGTACCTGAATCCCTATTTACCCGCACGTATCAGCCCACCCAGGCCCGCCTGTTCCAACTGTTCGTGCAGGTAGGCACGAATGCTATGCGCGTCTTCCATCACCAGGACTGCGCTCAGAATCTCAGCAGCGCGCTCCGTGCTGAGATTACGCACCACCCATTTAACCCGCGCCAGACTGGACACGCTCATGCTCAGACTCTCAATGCCCATGCCCACCAGCAGAATAACAGCGGCCGGATCGCCCGCCATCTCGCCGCAGACGCTGACCGGTTTGCCGTAAATTCGGGCGCTTTCCACCACCTGCATCATGGCGCGAATAACGGCCGGGTGCAGGGAATCATACAGTTCGGCCACCCGGGCATTATTACGATCCACCGCCAGCAGATACTGGGTGAGATCATTGGTGCCAATGGAAAGAAAGTCCACCCGCCGCGCCAGACTGCCGGCCTGATAAACGGCGGAAGGCACTTCGATCATGACCCCTATGCGAGGCATTTCAATATCCTCACCGTCTTCCTGCAGCTCGCCATAGGCCTGATAAATCAGTTCCAGCGCGTCGGTCAGCTCAGACAGATTACTGATCATGGGCAGGAGAATATTCAGATTGTTCAAACCGGTGCTGGCGCGCAGCATCGCACGGATCTGCACCAGAAAGATTTCCGGATGATCAAGGGTGATGCGAATACCGCGCCAGCCCAGAAAAGGGTTTTCCTCATCAATGGGAAAATAGGGCAAGGCCTTATCGCCACCCACGTCCAGTGTGCGCAAGACCACCGGATCCGGGGCAACGGAGGCCAACACCTGCCGGTAAATAGTGCGCTGCTCTTCCTCACCGGGAAAACGCTGACGAATCATAAACGGAAACTCGGTGCGGTAAAGCCCGATGCCTTCCGCCCCGCTTTCCTGGGTCGGCGACATGTCGGCCAGCAGGCCAGTGTTGACATACAGATGAATCTTGTCACCGTCGAGGGTCTCTGAAGGCAAGCCGTTCAAACCCCGTAGTTCTTCTGAAAGTTCCTGCTCCTGGTCCAACAACTCCCGGTATTCCCGGCGCACGGTTTCAGAGGGCGCAATATAGACCCGGCCACTGTAGCCATCAACAATCACTTCCTGGCCATCGATATGCCGTACGGGCAAATCCGCCGCGCCCATGACGGTTGGCAGGTTCAGTGCCCGCGCTAAAATAGCCACATGGGACGTGCGTGAACCACGTACCGAGACCACACCGGCAATCCGATCCATCGGCATGTCGGCCAGCATCGACGGCGTCACTTCTTCACTGATAAGAATAGTGTTATCACTGAAATCCGTATCCGCCGGGGTGTCCTGTTGCAGATGCATGAGAATACGCCGGCCAAGGTCGCGCACATCATCACCACGTTCACGCATGTAACTGTCTTCCATCTCCCGGAAGATCTGTTCATGCTCCTGGATGACCTCACGCAGAGCGCCGGCCGCCCAGTTTCCCTGCTCGATACCCGTGCGAATACCATCGGTAATGGAGTCGCTGTCCAGCATCAGGATGTAAGCGTCGAACAACGCGTGCTCCTGTGACGGCAGTTTATCTTCGAGCCGCCGGGACATGATGCGCAATTCCTGGCGCACCGCACCCAGCGCCTTCTCGAATTTCTCCAGCTCTCCCGGGATGTTTTCAACCTGTCGATCGGGTACAGCGGAAATATCCGCCAACGGATAGACCACCCGGGCCATACCGATGGCCACGCCCGCCGCGCCCGGCAATCCCTCTATCGAACGCGAATCGAGTGTGGCGCTCCCGGTTTCACTCAAACCTTTGACATCGCCGATCACGACCGCATGCGCAATGGCCCCGGCCAGTTGCGCGGCGACCGTGATCATGAAGGTTTCACTTTCCTCGTTAAAACTCTGTGCGGCGTGATCCTGCGCTACCAGCACCCCCACCACCTTGCGATGATGAATGATCGGCACCCCCAGAAAAGCATGGTAGGACTCTTCGCCGGTTTCAGGAAAATAATGATAACTCGGATGGGCCAGCGCGCTGCGAAGGTTAATAGGCTCGGCGCGGGACGCCACCAGGCTGATCAAGCCCTCACCTTCCTGCAAACGCACTTTTCCCACAGCCTTTTCCAATAAACCGTCGGTGGCCATCAGTATAAAGGCGCCGGAGCTGTCGCGCAGATACACCGAGCAAACACCCACCTTCATAATAGCCTTGACGCCATGAACGATGATCGATAAGGCCTGATCAAGGTTGCGCGCCTGATTCACTTCCTGCACGAGTCTTCTTAAGGTTTCAAGCATGAATATAATACTCGGGTAACAGAGGCATCACATCTCCTGGAATGAACACCTGCCTGTATCAGGCATGGGCGATGAACCGAGACGGGCCGTTAATCATGGGCATAAGTTCTTGCAGCGCCTGCCGATAAACCGCGCGCTTGAAGCCAATCACCTCGTTGACCGTGACCTCCGGCGGCACCCAGCGCCAGCGATCGAATTCCGGCTCGGTCGAGGCACCCAAACACACCTGTCCTTCGCTGGCCGTCAGTTTGAGCAGAAACCAGATCTGTTTCTGACCGATAAAGCGATTACCGCAGTGATGCCGGCGCATGCGCTGGGGCAACTGATAACGAAGCCAGCCACGGGTACAACCCAACAACTCGACATCCCTGGTCTTCAGGCCGACTTCCTCTTCCAGCTCCCGATATAACGCCTGTTCCGATGATTCATTATACTGGATACCCCCCTGAGGAAACTGCCAGGCATCCTCGCCTATGCGGCGCGCCCAGAATAGCTGTCCGTAAGCGTTGCAAAGTATAATTCCAACGTTGGATCTGTACCCTTCTGTATCAATCACTTGCACTGTATCCTTCATCCTGTGTCCAGATTGTTTCATACTGTCGCACATGCAGCAAATAGATGCGCCGCCCTCATTGCGAAAACTGCGTATGTTTTCACACTCCTGGTGAACACGGTCAGTATTTGCTTGCACCCACACCGGACAAAATTACGTTATCATGCCCATCTTTTTGTTAAGCATAGAGAATAATCGTGACACTTGCGATATTTGACCTGGACAACACCCTCCTCAATGGCGACAGCGACTACCTCTGGGGACGCTTTCTAGGCGACGAAGGACGGGTCGACAAAAAGTTCTATGAAATTGAAAATCAACGATTTTATGATGAATATAAGACGGGCGTGCTGGATATTTTCGAATTTCTGACCTTCAGCCTGCAACCGCTGAGTGAACACAGCATGGAAGAACTGGCGATCCTGCATCAAAAATTCATGGACACCACCATCCGCCCTCTCATCACCGCCGCCGCCCGGCAATTGCTGGCAAAACACCGCGATAAAGGTGATTTTTTGCTCATTATCACCGCCACCAATCTCTTTATTACCGCCCCCATCGCCCGTGAATTAGGCGTGAACGATATCATCGCGACCGATGCCGAAATCAAGAATGACCGTTATACCGGCAAAGTCAAAGGTGTTCCCTGTTTCCGTGAAGGCAAGGTGACACGACTGGAAGAATGGCTCAAACACCAGGGTCAGAATCTGGCTGAAAGCTGGTTCTACAGCGACTCCCACAACGATCTGCCCCTGCTGGAGCGTGTCAGCTACCCGGTCGCCGTGGATCCCGATGAGACCCTGGCCGATCACGCGGCGGCCAGAGGCTGGCCCATACTGAGTCTCAAAGGGCGCGACATCATCACTCTCCATCCCTGATGAACAGTCGGAAATACTCAAGACGCATGAACCTGTCATCATGGATGGATTTTCCTGTCTGTCCGTCTGACACGCCACCGGTTTGAAACCGCTGATGACGACGGCCATATGCCCACCCCGCTACTTTCTTCCCCTCCTGCTAATTCTCGCTCTGGCCAGTCTGGCCCTGTCCCTGACCCAGGGCAGCGTGGCCATCAGCCTCAGCAGCCTGCTCTCGATTCTGCAGGGAAACGGGCAGGGGCTGGACCGGCAACTGGTTCTCGAACTGCGCCTGCCACGCACGCTCAGCGCCTTTTTCACGGGAGCCCTACTGGCCCAGGCGGGCGTGCTGATGCAGGTGCTGGTGCGCAACCCCCTGGCGGATCCCTATATTCTGGGTATCTCCGGCGGCGCGGCGCTGGCGGCGCTACTCGCCATGCTGGCGGGGGCCTCCGGTTTTCTGCTCGACAGCAGCGCCTTTGCCGGTGCTCTGCTGGCCGTGGCGCTGGTGTTCGGGCTGGCGCGTCATAATGCCCAGGCGGAAGCGGGAACATGGACGCCTCTGCGTCTGCTGCTCACCGGGGTCGTCCTCGCCGCCGGCTGGGGTGCTTTGATTAGTTTCATTCTCGTCGTCAGTCCGGCGCGACAGCTCAGAAGCATGCTGTTCTGGCTGATGGGCGATCTGAGCTACGCCGGCAATCCCTGGTTATTGGGCCTGGTTTTTGTTCTCGGCCTGCTGGCCAGCCTGCCTCTCGCCCGCAGCCTCAACGTTCTGATTCGAGGTGAGCAACTAGCCGCCTCGCTGGGAGTGGACAGCCGCCGGCTACAGTTTGGGCTGTTCATTCTTGCCTCGCTCCTGACCGCCAGCGCCGTCAGTCAGGCGGGCAGCATTGGCTTTGTCGGGCTGGTCATCCCACATCTGGTGCGCCTGATGGGCTACACGGATCACCGCATCCTGATCCCCGCCGCATCACTTTGTGGCGGCATCCTGCTGGTGATTGCCGATACCCTGGCCCGTACCGTACTGGCCCCTCAGCAATTGCCCGTCGGGATCATTACTGCCCTGCTGGGCATCCCGCTATTCCTCTATCTACTGCAAAAAGGACAACACAGCCAATGACCGGGAGTCTGCTGCGCTGTGAAAACCTGTCTATAGCCGCGGGGAATCGCTGCCTGATTGGACATCTGGATCTAAATATTCAGTATGGGCAACGCTGGGCGGTGCTGGGTATGAACGGCGCGGGCAAGACCACCCTGCTGCAAACTCTGGCCGGTCTGTTACCTGCGCATCAAGGCCAGATTTACCTCAATGATCAAGCACTGCAACAAAAATCGCGCCGCGAGATTGCCCTGAAGCTGGGACTGCTGTTCCAGGATCAGCACGAATTGTTTCCGGGGACGGTCATGGAAACCATCCTCACGGGCCGCCATCCCCATCTTCGAGCCTGGCAATGGGAATCCGCAGACGATAAGGCCAGGGCCCGTGCGCTCCTGGCCACCGTTGATTTGCATGACTATGCACAACGGCAGGTAACCACGCTGTCCGGAGGTGAACGCCGCCGCCTGGGTATTGCCACCGTGTTATTACAGGATCCGGATCTGTTGCTGCTGGATGAACCGGTCAATCATCTTGACCTGCACCACCAACAAACCATTCTGCAACTACTGGACTCAACGGTTCGGAAAAAAAATAAATCCCTGCTGATGGTCATGCATGACATCAATCTCAGCGCGCATTACTGCGATCATATGTTGATGATATTTAATAATGGAAAAACCCGTCAGGGAAGCGCGGCGGAGTTATTGCAGGAAGAGATTCTGAGTGAACTTTATCAGCACCGGATTCGCCGTTTAAGCCATGAGGGACGAACATACTTTAGCAGTATATAATGACGGGTTGAGCACAATGGCCGCTCAATATTGAGAACCACCGTTCGTCCTGAGCCTGTCGAAGGAAGCCTGTCGAAGGAAGCTCAGTTAAGGGTTGTCTCGTCCCTCGCCACTTTATGAACCACCGTTCGTCCTGAGCGAAGTCGAAGGAAGCCCTTCGGCTTCGCTCAGGAGAGCCTTGTCGAAGGAAGCCCTTCGGTTTCGTTCAGGAGAACCTTGCCGAAGAACCCATTACGGACATAAAAATTCAGCCGTGATCGGGTATTTGGAATACCCGTTTAGCCCTGTAACATCAAGGCACGTGCCGCTGCTGTGCGGCTATCATCGCGCGATCATTTTCCAGCCAGACCATGATCTGTTGCCACTGTTGCCGGTCCTGTTCGGCGCGTTTGTCCCACAACTCATGCACCCCGATACCCCGCTCTGCCGCGTGGACATAATGCTGTGTGTCCCGCAGGCTGGCAATAAAGGGCAGCTTCAAACTGGCGAGAAATTTTTCCAGCGACTGGTAAACCCGGGTGTTCTTGCGCACGCGATTTGCCAGTACGCCCACGCGTACCCCGTGATGGCGTATTTTCCCTACCAGCAACAGCTCTTTAATAAACGTAGTCGCTGCATGGATATCTATCGGTGAAGGCAACACCGGGATAAGCAGCACATCGACCTGACAAATAAAATCCACCAGCGCCTGTCCACTGACGCCGGCCGGTGCGTCAATCACTACCCGTTCTGTCGTATGCGGCAGACGTAACTGGAAAGCCCGGGTCTGGGCAGAACCCGGCTGGCGATGCGCCTGCACGCCGAATATTTTTTTAGTGTCCTGTGGCCGCAGATTCAACCAGCGCATGCCGGAACCCTGCGGATCGTAATCCATCAGCGCAGTGGTGAAGCCCTGTTGGGCATACAGGCTCGCCAGGTTGGTCGCAATCGTGGTTTTACCACAGCCACCTTTGGAATTGAGAACGATGATTTTTTGCATGTTTCTGCCGAACATTGATCCTTTATGTATAGCCTGAATCCGTAGATCCAGACCAATCTCCTGTTTTTCAACCGAGTTTATCGGCCGAAAATGCCGTGACTCAAGTATATTAAGGTGCACCAGTCGATAATTTCAACCAATAAACATCATTTTTGATACAAAGCAATGACAGCGCTTCGACAAACCCGGCTACCCGTGGGCTTAAGGAAAAAGAGCGTTTATTCTCCCTTATATTCCCTCACCCCCACCCTCTCCCATAGGGAGAGGGGGCTATGGTGCCAATACTGTTGCAACGATTAATACCTGGCTCCTAGACCTCCAGGCGATCACCGGCTTTCGATACCCACCGGTAGAGCACCGGGAGCAGAAAAATTGACAGGATGATGCGCGAGAGCAACCCCCCCACCACCACTATAGCAAACGGCCGCTGGCTGTCGCTGCCGATTGCGTGGGAAAACGCGGCGGGCATCAACCCGACGCACGCGACAAGGGCTGTCATTAAGATGGGTCGCAGGCGCACTGCGGCACTCTGACGCGTTGCCTCATCGATAGAAAGACCCGCGCGCCGGAGTTTATTCGCGTGACTGATGAAAATAATGCCCGTCTGGACCGAGATACCAAAAAGCGCCAAAAAGCCAAGAGCAGAACTGACACTCAAGTTCGTCCGCAATATCCAAAGCGCGAGCAAGCCACCTTCCGGCATCGTCAGAATCACGCTGAGCGCAAGCATCAAGGGATATTTCAGGTTCCCGTACAGCCCGAACATGATGAAGAATATGAGCGTCAGCGCCAGCGGGACGATGATGAGCATCTCCTTTTTGGCATGAAGCAGATCCTTGTATTCGCCGCCCCAGCTCATTTCATAACCGACCGGGAGGTGCACCCCTGCGGCGACCGAGCGGCGAGCCGCGGCAACCGCCGATCCCAGATCGCGTCCCACCACAGAGTACTGCACGCCGATGTAGCGCGAACCTTTCTCACGGTAGATGAACGAGGCCCCCTGACCCACCTTCAGCGTCACGAAGGTCGACAACGGCAGGCGCTGACCACCAGGGGTCGTGACCAGGAGTCGTCCGATCGCTTCAGGGTTATCGCGATAGCGCTTGCCCATGCGAACCACCAGGTCGAACTGCCGTTCTCCCTGAATCACCTGCGTCGCCGGTACACCGCCCACAGCGGACTCGATCAGGTTGTTGAGGGTCGCGACGTCAAGACCGTAACGCGCCACCTTCTGCCGATCGATCTTCACATTGAGACTGGGCTGACCGAGTTCACGCACGACAATCACATGCTTGATCCCCCGCACCCTGATAATCCGGCGTTTGATCTCCAGTGCGAGCTTCTCGAGTTCGTGCAAATTGGAACCATACACCTTGACCGCCAGCGAGCTCTTCAAGCCGGTGGAGGCCTCGTCCACCGCATCCTCGGCAGGCTGGGTGTAGTTAAAAATGATCCCGTGGAAAGCCTTGAGCTTGTTATTGATCGCCGCGATCAACTGCTTCTTCGTCCGGATGCTGCCTGTCCAGGAATCATAGGGTTTAAGCCCGACATAGAACTCGCAGTTGAAGAAGCCAGTAGGATCCGTCCCGTCATCCGGTCGTCCGTGCTCGTCCGCAACGGTGGTGACCTCGGGGAAACTCATCAGAATCTTTCTCACTTTGGGTGCGATTTTTTTCGATTCATTGAAGCTGATCGTGTAGGGCATTGTGGCCCGTACCCACAGTGCTCCCTCGTCGAGCGTCGGCATGAACTCCGTGCCGATCCCGAACAGGGTCAGTGCCGAAACGCCGAACGCGATCACACACGCAGCGAGCGTCAGCTTCGGTCGCGCCAGCGCACGGTCGAGCGTGCGGACGTACCAGCTCTTGAAAGCGCCGTAGATGCGCCCTTCACGATCGGTCACCCCTTTGCGCATAAACAGTCCACACAGCACCGGCAGTAGCGTCAGCGAGAAGACCAAGGTACCGAGTAGCGCGAAAACAACCGTGTCCGCCATTGGCGCGAACAGCCGTTTCTCGGGTCCGGTGAGCGCGTAGATCGGCAGGTAACCGGCGATAATCACGGCCGTCGAATAGAAAATGGGACGCCCCACATCCTTCGCCGCAACGAGTACGGCATCATGGATCGGTATACTCTGATCACCGACACCGCGTTGACCAAGCTCACGAAAAATATTCTCGACCATAATCACGCCGGCATCCACCAGAATCCCAAAATCGACCGCCCCCAGCGACAACAGGTTGACCGGCACATGCCGGAACCTGAGCAGGAGGAACGCCGTGGCCAGGGCGAGCGGGATGGTCGATGCGACGATCAGACCGGTGCGAAAGCTGTGCAGGAACAGCACCAGGATCAACACCACGAGCAGGACGCCGAGCAGCAGATTGTGCTCGACCGTCCTCGTCGTCAGCTTAATAAGATCGGTGCGGTTGTAGAAGGAGTGGATGCGCACGTCACGCGGCAGAACGTGCTGATTGAGATAGCGGGTCTCCTTCTGGACGCGCTTGAGTACAGTCTGCGCCGAGTCGCCGGTGCGCAGAAAAATCACGCCTTCGACCGCATCATCCCGTTTCTTGAAGCCGAACTGTCCGAGACGCGGCGCGTGGCCAATACGCACCTTGCCGACATCGTCGACGCGGATGGGGACACCATTGTGCGTGGCAATCACCACGTTCCGGATATCGCCGAGATCGGTAAGACGCCCCAGCCCACGCACGTAGAAGAACTGCCCGCCCTGCTGGTAGAAACCTCCACCCGCGTTCTGGTTGTTGTTTCCGAGCGCCGCGATCACATCCTGGACTGATATCCGATAGGTATTGAGCGCATTCGGGTCGAGAACAACCTGGTACTGCCGCGTCGTTCCGCCGAGTGCGGAGTCATCGGCCACACCGGGGATCGCCTTGAAGCGCGGGTACAGGACCCAGTCCTGCAAGACCTTCAGCTCCTGCGACGAGCGATCCGGACTGTCCAGTACATAGCGGTAGATCAAGCCCGATGGCGAGAACAGCGGTGCCATAGAGGGCGTGACGCCCCCCGGAAGACTGGCATCGCCCATGCACTGGAAGATCTGCTCCCGGTTGAAATAGGCGTCGGTGCTATAGTCGAAAACCAGGTTGATATCGGACAGACCATAGAGCGATACGGAACGCTGGATATGAAGCCCGGGGGTGCCGGTGCAAGCGATCTCCAGTGGAATGGTGATCAACCGTTCAACTTCTTCGGAGGCGTGGCCCGGCCACTGCGCGACGATCTCCACACTCGGCGGGGAAAGATCGGGATAGGCATCGACCGGCGCCTGGCGAAAGGCCCAGGCGCCCGCTACGAGCGTAGCGAGCGCAGCCATAATCACAACGAATCTCTGGCGAAGCGAGGCGGCAATGAGCTTGTGGATCATGCGTCAGCGCTCCAGATTGTCAGCGAACTGGACAAACAGCGCCCCATCGGCCAGCACCTTGTCTCCGCCCTTGAGTCCGTTAACGATGATGGTCTTGTCGATATCGACCTGCGACCCGAGCGTCACATGGCGGCGCGCAAACGTCCCCGGCCGGACCTGGATGTACACGAACGGCAGATTGTCCTCGTCGCGCAGCAGCGCCACATCCGGCAGGAGAATCACGACGACGGGTTTGGCCGGAACAATCTGAACATCGACGTACATGCCCTGCTTGAGCTGGCCGCCAGCGTTGTCGGCAGCGATCCGCACCGGGATCGTCAAGGTATCCTGATCGATCGATGCCCCGATGTAGGTGACCTTCCCGTCGATGGGCACACTCGACACGGGGGAGTGGATAATGGCGCTGTCACCGATCTGCACGTCGCGCAGATCCTGCTGATAAAGCTGCGCGATCACCCAGACGGCGGTGGGATCGGTGATAGTAAAGCACGGCGTGCTCCCCGCCAGAACCGGCTCACCGACCGAGATGTTGCGCGCTACCACGATCCCTGATATCGGCGAACGCAGCACGGCCTGGCTGCTGGTGCCGCCCGTGATCGCCGCACGGGAAAGATCATTGGTGACTGTCGCCTTCGCTGCCGTCATGTCGAGCTGGGCTTGCTGTAGCTCTTCGAGCGCAATCGCCTTGTGCGCGTAAAGATCCTTGTCACGTGCGAGAATGACCTTTTTGATCTCCAACGTCGAGCGGTCACGCGCGATGTTCGCCACCATGGTGGAAGAATCCGGGCTTGCGATCGTCAGCAGCACTTCGCCGGACTTTACGTGATCCCCTTCGTAGACCTTGATTTTGGCGACCTTGCCGCTGACGAGCGGGACTACGCGGCTTGTCTTGAGCTCATTAAAGTCGACCAGCGCGGGGACCCTGACTGGAAGGATTACCGGTTTCTTTTCGACGGTGACGACATTGATGTGTCTGCGCTGCACCTTCGACACTGTGAAAAGGCTCGGCCTGGACGATGCTGCACCCTGTCCATTGTCCTGGTTTGCCGACCGGGAGCAGCCGGGAAGAATAAAGAGTAGTGGCAAACACAACGCCAGCGAGCGCGTGAGCCGACCAGAGACGAAGTAAACGAGGATGCTGAATTTCATTGCAAATCCTTTCCTGAAACGAACTTGATATTGGCGGCGGCGAGCACAGCACCCGCCTCGGCGGTCCGGTAGGCGCGTTGCACGTCGCGATAGCTGGATTCGGCATCGAGAAAGTCAAGCAGCGAACCACGACCTTCCTCATAGGAATGACGGGCAATATCGAGCGACTCCCTGGCAGTCTTGACGAAGTCGTCGTTATAGGCGAGCAACCGCTGCTGGCTGGTTCGCCATTGCTGAACAGCGCGCGCAACATCGGCGCGGATCTGTGCGCGGAAAGCATCGATCGCGAGACCGGCCTTCTGGTAGTCCGCCTGTGCCCGCTTGATATTCCCATGATTGCGGTCGAAGAGCGGCATCGTGGCGGTAAGCTCCAGATCATAGCTGCCGTCGGTGCCCGGCTCCCGATTGTAGTCCGCCAACACCCCGATGTCGGGAATGATCTGCCGCCGGGCCAGGGTCAGTGCAGACCATGCGCTCGATTGCTGATCGCGTAAGGCGCGGTAGTCGGCGCGATTCTGCAGCGCCTGCTGGAGTACCGTGTTTACCACTGGATCCTGTGGCATCTTCGGTGAATCGAGCGAACCCACAACCTGATAGTGCGGTGCGAGAACGCCCTCACCCACCAGACGCCTTAGTTCGAGGCGTTCGTTGATCAAGTTCTGATTCGCTTCGCGCACGGCATCATCAACCTGCCGCGCCTGGATGCGCAGCTTTAACACCTCACCAAAGGAGATCTTGCCGTCCTTATAGCGGATCTCGTTGATCTTTACCGATTGCCGGAACGTATTCTGATCCTGCTTCGCAAACTCCAGCATGGAACGATCGAGCAGCACGGTGACGAATGCGGTCTCGACGGACATGGCAAGCTGGCGATGCATGGCGAGACGGCCTGCGCGGGCCGCGCTCACGCCGGTCTTTGCAATGGCAATACGTGCAGCGCGTTTTCCACCAATCGGAATCGTCCAGGTAAAGCCGAACTGGTTCGGAGTGGGTGCCTGGGCGGGCCGGATCTCCCTGCCCAGCGTATACACAAAAATATCGGGGTTCGGCAACACTTTGGCCTGCTCCACCCCGCCCCGTGCGGCGACCACGTTCTGCTCCGCGGCTCGGCTGTCCGGATTGTGGGCAAGCGCCAGGCGAATGGCCTGCGAAGCGCTCACCCACTTCACGCCTTCCTGCGCCCTGGCAGCATTGGCAGACAGGAGACCCACGCTGAACAGGCAAAGTGCGACGAGCGTACATCTGTGGATAATACGTGTACTGGAGGAGGCCCACATAATAAGGTGATGGATAATAATGTAACTGATTTTTTGTGGATAACAGCGGCGTTGTGCGCACAACCGGATATCCGTGTTCTCGATATCGACACAGGGGCTTTGCTGGAGCGAAGCCGCACGACGGTGGACGGTGCAACGGGAATCGGCGCGGGGACTCTGTTGGATTTTGCCATAAAGATCATGGCTAAGCACCAACCTGCATACAATTCCCTCGGCTGTAAAATTATACTTGATAATTGTGCTGAATAGCTACATTTGTTATTTGTTTAATTGCACGGATTACAGGTATTTTCTAATGGTATATTCCAAACACATTACCTGATTGGGTTCTTAACCCAGGCATTCATCTTCCCTCGACCACCTGGATTTGACAACAGGACTCGCCGCACATTAAAGTAGCACCGTCTTAGTTTCAGGTGCTTCATAATAGTGAAGTGAAACGGGAAGCCGGTGCGTCTTATCCTTACGATATCACAATTCCGGCGCTGCCCCCGCAACGGTAAGCAAGTCAAGATGGTCCTTCATGCCACTATCTGTCAGCGACGGATGGGAAGGCGGATTCATCGGAGTCAGAGATAAAGACTCCACTTGCGAGCCCGGAGACCGGCCTGAAACCTTCACTGTGTTGCGGAGGGTAAACACGGGGCCGGTTTTACTGCGCCCATTAGATTCCTCTGCACGCATACCATGTCTATACGCGGGTGAGCGTTTACCGAGGAATCATCATGAAAAACACCTGTTCAGCAAGCACACTGTTATCCCCACTCTTTAACCCTGTCATTGCAACGGCGCTGATATCACTGTCCCTGCTCTCACCGTCCCTGCAGGCGCAAGAACAGAATGCCGTAATCGTCACCGCCACACGCACCGCCGAGACTGTCGATGATTCGCTGGCTTCTGTCAGCGTGATTACCCGGGCCGATATCGAAAAAAGTCAGGCCGAGGATGTGATCGACCTGCTGCGTCTGCAATCCGGCATCGATATCGCTCGTAATGGCGGTCCTGGCGCCAGCACCAGCCTGTTCCTGCGCGGCACCAACTCCAACCAGACCCTGGTTTTGATCGATGGCGTGCGCGCCAGTTCGACCACGACCGGCACCTTTGCCTGGCAGCATCTGAATACCAGCGATATTGAGCGGATTGAAATTGTGCGCGGTCCGCGCGCCGCACAATACGGCTCGGATGCCATTGGCGGCGTCATTCAGATTTTCACCCGCAAAAACAAAACCGCCCACCTGCGGGTAATGGGCGGCTCCTACAAAACCGCTCTGATCGAAGCCGGTATCGGCGGCGGCGATAAAATTAAATATAGTCTGAATGCAACGGGCAGAAGTTCCGAAGGGTTTTCCCGCACCAGCCAGAAAAGCAGTTCCTATAATGCGGACAAAGATGGCTATCGTGACCAAAGTCTCAGCGGCAATATTCTGTTTCCGCTGGCCGGTAAAACCAGCCTGAAAGTCAGCGGCTGGTACAGTAAAAGCAACGTTGAATACGATGCCTATGGCGGTGGCTATGGGGTTAGCGATAACAGCAACAGCACCCTGGACGTGCGCCTGAAGAACCAGACCACGGCCATCTGGAGCCAGACTCTGAGCGCAGGTCTGGCCACGGATGACAGTAAAGACACCAGCTCATCTATTTCGCGCATAAAAAGCCAACGGGTGATGGCCGACTGGCAACATGATCTAACTCTGAGTCAAAACAGCCTCCTCAGCCTCGGTCTCAGCACCTATACTGACCGGGCCAGTAATGTTTCGATCAGCGGCAACAACAGCCGCTTTGATGAGTCCATTACCAACAACGCGGTATTTGCCATCCTGCAAAGTAGTGTTCGCGGCAATGACTTTTCCTTAAGCGCGCGGGTCGATGATCATGAGCGTTTTGGCAAAAATAATACGGGGCAGGCCGCCTGGGCGTATAACCCCAGCCAGAAACTGCGCGTGCTGGCCTCCTACGGCACCGCTTTTCGCGCCCCCGACATCAATGAACTGTATTATCCTAATTACGGCAATCCGGCTCTGAACCCGGAAAAATCCAGCACGGCCGAACTGGGCCTGCGTTATCAGCTTGATCCGCACCAGAAACTGCGAATTAATGCCTATCACACCCGCATCACCGATATGATCCAGAGCGTGCCCATCGCTCTTTACACCTATGAAGCCACCAATATTGGCAAAGCAAAAATTGACGGTCTGGAGATTGAGCACGAACTGACGCGGGGTGCCTGGACCCTGCTAAGCAACTTCACGCTGCAAAAAGCCATTGATGACAGCGACAAATCTGATTTACTACGCCGTCCACGCCAAAAGTTATCCATGCAACTACACCGCCAGTTGAATAAAAATGGCAGCATCGGGATGGAATGGATTTATGCCTCTGCGCGCAAAGACTACGGTAACGTGAATCTCGATGCCTACAACCTGGTCAATCTGTCTGCCCGTTACCCGATACACAAAGGCATCTGGCTGGATGCCCGCCTGGAAAATCTGTTTGATGCCCACTACCAGTTGGTCAGCAACTACAACACTCCGGGGCGTTCCCTTTACATTGGCATTAATTATGTGCCCACAAAATAGCCCCATCCCGCCATGAACGCTAATGCCCGCACCCTTGCGTGGCGATGGCGAGCGGACCCTGCGGATAACCCCATGAGCGGTTATCTGCATGGCCCGCTGGGACTCATGCTGGGGCTGTCCCTGGGCATCCATTTGCTGGTGCTTATATGGTTAAGCTTACCACCACAACACGTCCCCCTTACCTTAGCGAGCGCCGATCTTGCTATCCATCTACAATACAGCCGGGCTAAAACAGCATCACAGACTTCCCGTCCCCCCTTAAAGCCGGTGATAACCGCGGCTTCCCGGCCTGTTCCGGTCCCGGTTCTCATCCGGACAAAGCCCGTTAAACCACGGGAATCCCGGCCGCTCATCACTAAACCCCCAGTCGCGGTTAAACCCGCGCAAACAGAACCTGCTGAAACAACAAAGATCCAGAAAACAACGATCACCGTCCCCCATGCATCCCCTGCTGCCCGCCACAAACTGACGGAAAACCCAGCCGCCGCGCGGCTCAATATGAGCCGCGTCATCAGCCGTGTGCAGCGGGATCTGAAACAGTATTTTTATTATCCGCGTCTGGCGCGTCGAAAGGATATTCAGGGTACGGTTATTCTTGGCTTTGCCATTAACCTGCGGGGAACACTCGTTAATATTCACGTGGTTAAAAGTTCCGGCTTCGCTATTCTTGACATGGCTGCCGAGGATGCACTGTTAAAGTTACATCATCTGGATGGATACGAAGACTGGCAAGCAGATAATCATTTTCTTGAGTTACCCGTTATCTACAGACTGACAGAGAGTTAAAACTATGGGCCATCGTTTATCAAAAATTTATACCCGAACCGGCGATAAAGGCGAGACCGGCCTCGGTGACGGTACACGGATCAATAAAGACAGTCTCCGTGTTGAAACCTTCGGTACGGTCGATGAACTCAACAGCATTATCGGCATGATACTCGCGCATGAACTGCCACAAACTATTCGCAAATGCCTTGAGAACGTTCAACATGATCTGTTTGATCTGGGCGGCGAGTTCAGCATACCGGGTTATAAGACCCTGCGGGATAGTGACGTCAGTCGGCTGGAGGCCCGGCTCGATGAACTCAATGCGGACCTGCCCCCCTTAAAGGAATTCATTCTGCCTGCGGGAGGGCATGCCACGTCACATTGTCATCTCGCACGCACCGTTTGCCGCCGCGCCGAACGCCGCGCGACTACTCTGGCAAAAAAAGAAAACATTAACCCTGCGGCAATGGCCTATCTGAATCGACTGTCGGATTTGCTGTTTGTCATTGCCCGCGTACTGGCGCGCGTCGAGAATGGAGAGGAAGTGCTTTGGAATAGAAAAGAAGCCAGAGACAAGTGACAAGCTCAGCAGGTTGGTGCTGAGCCGCGCGAAGCCCAACAATTAAGCCACCTTTGTTGGGCTTCGCCATAGAGATCATGGCTCAGCGCCAACCTATCAATCGTTGCATAAGTATTTGCATGTATTTTATCCCCTCACCCCAACCCTCT